>JAABUL010001249.1_pt1 | contig 49350 bp, 6 predicted proteins | sample 5559151 | NCBI WGS metagenome assembly JAABUL01 (sample SAMN10711876, study PRJNA513368) | rock metagenome | isolation source: Antarctica rocks | place: Antarctica: Victoria Land, Pudding Butte sud
AATATTACTATAAAAAACATTTTTGCAATAATTAATTCTAATTTAAGAGTTATTAAATATTAGAAAAGTAAATCTAAAAAGAAGCAAAAGATTTTTACAAATTATATATAGCGAACGAAACACTTAAAGAGAATGCTAAAAACTATAAAAAATTTAACTTATTTAAAAACTTTAATTCAAAATATTTTTATATGAAAAATAAAAATAATATTAATTGATTTTTTAGATTTTTTAGATTTTTTAAGTTTTTTTTATATTCTCTTTTTGATAAAAAATTTAATACTATAGTAATTAAGAGAAAGTCTTAGAAGTTTACAAGAAAAAAGAAAGAGACAGTTGTTATTGTAAAATTAATTAGCGTCAAATTTATTAAAACAATTTATTTTAAGAATATTGTTGCAGAAGTAAAATCTTTAAAAATCTATATTTTATTGCTTGTCTTACTACCTAAATGCAATTGAAAAACATTAAAGTTAAAATAATATTTAATAATAATGCGAAAATAATTATATTAGTACAAGTTTAGCAAATAAAACTAGTTTAGTAATTTAATAAGATATTTTTATTTTGCTAGTAATAGTTACAAGAACGCGTATTTGTTTTAAAAAAATAATAGAAAATACAAAGATATTAATTAAGACAATGGTAATTTATATTTTTATCTTTATTGTTTCTCGATTCAATTACAAAATTTTATAAGAACAAAATTTTTAATAAAGTATCTATATAAATTGTAAAAATATAAACGACAATTTTCTAAAATTAAGAATTTATTTCAAAAATTAAACAAAATACTAGCGTTTTAAAAGTATTTATTAATTATTTAAGTAACAAAAATAAGAATATTGTGTTTGTAAAGAAATTTTTAAATCTTTAGATAATTATTCAATTAATATAATTGCTCGATTTCGCGAATCTAATTGTAAAAAATCTCTAAAGATAAAAATTAAAACTATTAAAGTAACAATATCGGAAAATAAAATTAAGACAAATAAATAACAAAGTTTTAATTAATTAGAATAGACAAACAACATTAATATATATCTATTGATTAATTTAGTTAATAAAAAAGAGTAAATATTCGAATCAAATCTATATTCTAAATATCTTTAAAGTTATCTATAATTCGAAGTTTCCAATTTGATATTATAAAAAAGACTTCTATAATTAGATTGTTTAAAAAGTTTAACGTTTTTTGTTAATTTTTGGTTATCTTATATTCTTTTGTTCGAATTAATACAATATATAAGCAAAAAGTCTAAACAACGAATTTCGAATAATTTTATGTTAGATAAATATAAAAATTAAAAACAAATGTTAGAACTATTAATTATCGAGAATTTTCAAAAGAAGTTTAATAAAAGATATAGCTCTTTTCTAATATTTAAGTTCTTAAGTGTTAAACGCAACTTTTATCTTATTAAGAAGTACATTTAAAAACTAATTGTAAAATTAAAACTCTTTTCGCAAAAACAAGAACTCTTAATTATAATATTTTTTAATTGTAAAGCTGTCTTAATTCGAAGTTTTTCTAAAATAGATAAAATTAAATTAGAAAATCGTATCTAATTAGAAAATTCGCACAATAAAGTATAAAATATAACAAGTTTCGAGATATATTTTTATTTTTCGTGTATTAAATTCTATTATAATTAAAATGTTAAAGAAGCATTTGTAAATAAACTTGCTAAAATATTGTTATAAATTGTATCGAAATTTTTGATTTCTTATAAATAATTAGTTAATTTTAGTTAATTTTGAATACTTGTTAAATACAAACTTCAATTAATATTAAATACGTATTAGATATTGTTCAACAATTAAAACTAAAAATTTCGATATATATCGAACAAAAAAATAAATTTGTCAAATAGAAAAAAGTAATTAGAAATTTTTAAAACAAAATATATATATTGCAAATAATATTCTAATTAATTTTTAATTATTTTTAATTAGTATTAAATATATCTATTAAATACAATTGATATTCGAAATCGAATATCGAATAATTGTCGAATAACAAAAATCGAGTTTCGAACAATTGTCGAACAATAAATATTGAGTTTCGAACAATTTGTTAAGCAACAACAAAATCGAAAGAGAGAGAAAAAAAAATTTTTTTAAAGAAATATCAAATATAAAAAAATTAAAAAATTTACAAAAAATTACTAACTTTAATTCTAAAAAAAAGATTCGAATTATATAATATAAAAATCGAAAAATTAATAACAAAATAAAGATTAATTGCGTTTAAGAAATTTCGAAAAATCAATTATATTTAAGAAAATTTAAAAAATTGATTAGTTATATAATTTAAGAGAGAGTTAACAACAACAAAAAAAGATAACAATATTAAAAAGTCGAAATTTGTTAAATTCTAACTATATTCGAATACGTTTGTCTAAATCTACAATATAGAAAAAGAAAATAATATAAAAGTATCTTAATAGCAATTTATACGCAATTGTATATATATTTAGAAATATTAAGTTAACTCTTATTTAAAGAATCTTTAGAAGAGATAATTATAAAATATTTGACAAAAATACTATAGAAATAATAGCAAGAATTGCAAATATATATTAGTTAACTTTTAGCAATAATAATATATCGATAATATATTTCTAGAATTCTTATTAAATATAGCAAAAAATAAAATAGTATATTAGATTTAATTTTAATTGCAAATATATAATAGATAATTTTCGACAATAATAATATATTAATAATATATTTTCGAGATTAATTTTAGATATAATAACAAAAACTATAAATATATATTAAACAATATTGTTTTAACAACAATTATAGAAAAGCGTAGAAAAAATATAGATGCAAACTATTTTATTTATTAGATTTTTAATTAGAAGATATTTTAAATATTTAGTAAAATTCTATTGTATCTAAATATTTATAATAAAAGTTAACAACAAAATTAAAGCAATTGTTAGCTATAAAGTAGTTTAGCTATTTAGATTTATTGTTGTAGTTTGTATAGTTTGTAAAAAAAAATTAATATTGTAGTATTTTGTATCTATAATAAATAGCAATTAGACTTAAATTTATGTTATTGTTATTTTTGTATATATTGTATTATAATATTTCGATATCTTTAATATAGTATTTAAAATTATTGTAATTAATATTGTTAACAATACTAACAAATAACAAAAGCTTAATTTGTTAATTTAACAAAAATTTACTTTTGTTAAGATACAAAAACTATAAATAAAATATTAAATAAATTTTTATTAACTTAAGCAATTCTAGTTTGTAGATATAATTATTAATTGTTTATAAATTTTATAAAAATCTATATTTTTATACTTTAGAAACTTATATAATTAAGTTGTTTTAATATTTCGAATATCGAGTATAATTTAATTATCGAATTTAAATTTTAAATTTGCAATATATTTGCAATTAGCAAACTTTATTTATTTAATTTAAATTTAAACAAACTTTTAACAAAAAAAGTTTTGCAAAATTTCGATTTTTTTAACAATTTTGTCGACATTTTTTATATTGCAACAAACTTCGAATATACTATTGTTAAAAAAGATTTTAAATAGTTTTAAGTCTAATTGTAATAGATAATTTTTAATAGAAAAAAAAAGTAATAAATTAGTAAACTTGCTAATATAGTTGTTTCTAATAAATTCGATAATAACAAAATAATTAATTTAATTATTCTAATTGTGCTATATATATATTCGAAAATATTGCTTCAAAGCAATATTAATATTTTTAATTTAATTGTCGATTTTTAAATAAAATATAATTAACAATTTAGTTTTATTTTTAATCTTTTGCAAAAATATTGTTGGAAATAAACAATAAATTAAGTATTTTTGTTAAATACAATAGTAACAAGAAAGTTTTCGATATATTAAATAAAATTAATAAAAATCTAAATAACAATTTTAACTTTTAAAGAGTTTATAAATATAAATTTCTTATTTTTAAATAATCTATTAATTACTATTAAAATATATTAAAAGATTTTTTCTCTATAGTAATATAGTAACAAAAAGATAATAAAATTACAAAATATATTCTATTAATAACAATCTAAAATAAATAGAAATTTTAGTAGACTATACTTATATTTGCAATATAATTTAATATATTTGCAAATCGAATAATTTCTAATATATTTCTTAATATTTAAATATAGTATAAATTAATAGTAGTAATATTGTATTTTCTTGAATATTGTTGTTTAATTCGAATATTTAGTATTTAATAGTTTATATTAAAATTTAATTGTTTTAACTCGAAAAGTATTATTTGTATTTCGAGACATATATATTTTGTCTCGAACAAATAGATATTTAATATTAGTTGTTAAATATTCGACTATTGTATAATTTTTAAGTTTTAGTTTAATTGTTTTGCAAAAAATAGTTAAAATTTTTTGTTTATTAGCTTTTTTAGTCTAAACAATCTGTTTTGTTTTTTTGTTATACAAATATATCTTTAATATTTGTTGAACAAAAACTTCGAAATTAAGTTCTATTTCAAATTTCTTTTTTTTTGTTAAATTAATTGCAATAGCAAATAAAACAAATATATTTGAAAAAAAAACAAAATTAACAATTCAAAACAAAAAAACTATAAATTAAGAGATTGTAAATACAACAGTTGCAAACAAAAGAACTAAAAAAAAAAATCTAGCAAATCGAAATCTATCTTGTTAAAGTAATACAAATACTATAGACAATAGAAATATAAATAATTCTATATTTTTGTTAGTTGTTAGCAAAATTTAAGTAAACTTTTTGCAAGCTTTTGCAATTCTTTTGTTAACAATTAGTTTAAATTTAATAGAATCTCGAAACAAACAAACTAATTTTGTTACTAAATTGTAAATAATATTTAACAATAGCAAAATTAATATAACAACTTTAACTATATCTAATTTTAAGTTGTATTGTTTAAAATTTTTTGTTATTAAAACTAATTGCAAAAGTTGTTTTTATTAAAAAATAAATTCTATAATTGTTTAATTAAATTATTTGACTCTATATCTAATATATTTAATCGATAAATAATTTGGAAATTAAATTTAAACAAAAACTTAGTTTAGCAAGTTTGACAACAATTAAGTTGCTTAATAGTTATAAAATACTTTAAATTACAATAATTAATAATAATTTTAATAAATTGCTTTACAAACGTATTAATATACTCTAAATATTATTTTTTAAAAGCGCAAACAATAGTTAATAGTTTTTTGTTATAGATTTTGTAATTGTACTCTACAAACAATATAATCTTAAATATATAAATTATCGAATAAAACAATCTATTCGAGTCTATCTACAAGAGCACAACAACAATTATAAAATCAAAAATATTGTTTTTAATTTAGATTTCTAAATTAAAATCGAAATAATATAGAATAAACTAATTAATAATAAAAAAATTCAAATTTTTAAATACAAGATTTTCAAAATTGTTAAATTGTTATAGAAAACTAAGATTTTTGTTTTCGAACTTATTAAATACTAACAAAAATTTAATTAGATTCGAGTAGTTATAGATAAACTATTAATAGAAATTAACAGAATCTAGAAAAATCTATATATTGTATATATAGATAGAAGTTTTTTACTTAAAAATATATTTAATTTTCTTAAAATTTATTTGAATATCTTTAATAATAATAATTAGATCTAGATATTTAACTTGTTTAACAAAAAAAAAATACTTGTTAATATTTAAATAAAAATCTGCGTTATAGAGTTTAGCAAAAACTTTGTTTATATAAATTTTTTATTTTTTCTCGATATTATTGTAGACTAAAACATTATCTATATAGAAAATATAAAAATTGTTTAAATAGAAACTAAAAATCTTATTAATAAAATATTAAAATATTATTAAAATATTATACAATTTAAAAAATATTACAATATACTTAAACAAATTGTAACAAATAATAAAGACTATTTTGTATTTATTATCGAAATATATTCGAATCTTGTTAAAGATAACAATAATATCGAATTTGTTGTAGTATTTAATTTGATATAATTGTTGCAAGATCTCTCTAATTAACAATAGAATATTGCAATTTTTAATTGTTAAAATATTAAAGTTTTTGTAGTTTATATAAATGCGCAAACTCTTATTAGACTTCTTAACTATAAAAATAAAAACAATATATTGTAAAATATTATTGCAAATTTAATTTTTGCTTTTTATATTATCTAGATAGACTCTAATAATCTTTTTTTTTAAAAAAATATATTATAGACTTTTTGAGTCGAAAAAGTTGTTTTTAAAACAAGATTAATAGTATAATTAATATTTCTATTAAATAGCAACTTGTTAACTTTTTGCAAATTAAAAAACTTAACTTACTATTTAAACTTCAAGTATATTTGCTTTTTAAGTTGTTTTATACTCGAAGAATTTCGCTTAAATTTAATATAAATTTTGTTATAATTATCGAAAATAATAGTTGCAATATCTATAATAATATTGTTGTCTACAATATAAACTAGATATCTATAATTTTTTTTAATTAATCTAATATAACAAAGTATTCGAACAATATTACAACTATTTTGTAGTTTTTTTTAATAACAAGTTTCAAGAATATAGAAATACTTATTTGACAAATATCAATTTTATCGAAAGATTTCGAAAACAAATATTCTAATTGTTTGTATTAATTGCTAAAAATCTCTAACAATTGTTAATCTAACAAGTAGTATTTTATACAATAATCGAAATTAAATTTAAGAGATTGTATATTGTTTCTAATTTGTATATTATATTTTTTTATTTAAAATATATCGAAAATAACTATAAATTGTTTTAATTTAATTATTAAATACTATAAAATATTAATATATTTGCTAAAATTAACAATAATTTAAGTAATATAAATAATATTAGAAGCAAATTTGTTATCGACTAGATAGAATTTGATAGAATTTTAAAATAATATAGTAGAAAATTTATAAAGTTTAACAAACTTTCTATTAACAAAGATTCTATCGAAAACTTTAATATCGATAAACAATATTATTTTAATATAGTATTTATTAAAGAGCAAATAGATTTAATTTAAACAAATTTTAATATAAAAATCTAGTTATTAATTGTTAAACAATTTCTTATTAATAGTGTTAGAACTAAGCTTAACTTTAACAAACAAAACTCTATTTTGTAAATTAAATATAATTTTAATTTTTTTTATTGTTTTTCTTATAAGCGTTAACTTCTATTTCGAACTGCAACTTTTGTCGAAAATATTTAGTTTTTTAATTTGCTAGAATTATCTAAATTGTTATCTAAAATATTAGAGCAACTCTTTTCTCTAAATACTATTAACTCGAAATTGTCAATATTATAATTTTTGAGCTTAATAATTGTTTTTTTTTTATTATTAATTTGTTCTTGCAAAGAGTATTCGAGTAATTAAAACAATATTTCGAATATAAATATTTTCGACAAAGATTCTTTTATTCTTTTATTTTTTTAAGTATTTAAGATTAGAAGACTAATTCTGTTTCGAAAGAAGTTTTTTGTTTAATTGTATAATTAATTAATTTGTTATTGTAAATTTCGAATCTATCTATAGATTTGCGCATAATATTTTGATTTTTGTCTATTTGTATAATAGTAAACTTATTATATATACTAATTTAAAACAATTAATAATTTTTTTTCTATTTTATTCTAAGATTTATATTGCGTAATCGAGAGATTAAGTTACTAATATTAATAACGTTAATTATATTAACAAATTAATTTTACAACTTGTTGTTTAATTTTAAGTCAAATTAATATATTTTTTAATTTTCGAATAGCTTAATATCTACTGCAATTAATATAAATCGAATTATATATTTGTTAAAGATTTTCGAAAACTTTATAACAAAATTAAATAATATAAATTTAATAAAGATTCTATATTGTCGATCAAACTTATTAAATTAAATATAGAAATCTACTATTAGTTTAGCTAATATATTATAGAGCTAAACGAAATTGTTACTCTAATTCGATAGTTAATATCTAATATTTTTGAAAATATCTTTTGTATATTTGATTGCACTATATATTGGTTTAATTAATTTATTATCGAATATATAAAAGTAGATTCTAAATTTAACAAAAAGTGCTAGTTATTATTAATCGAATTTCTTTCGATTACTTAAGAAAACAACTAAATCGAGAAATTTAATATTATTATATATTGATTTCTCGATTTTAAACAAGCTATTTCTATAGATTTTGTTAAAATGTTCGCCATTCTATTAATTTAATTTGTAAAAAAAATTATTGTAATTATTGCTATTGTTGCTAAGATTTTAACAAAACAATAAATAATAAATAGAAGTAAACTATTTACAATAGTTAAGTTTCTTAATTAATTTATTTTGTTTCTCGATTAATATATTAGTTGTTTTTTTCTATATTTTGTTTTTAGTTTACTCTATATTTTGTTTTTCTTATAGATTTTTGCAAATAATTTAAACTTTATTCAAATTTGTTTCTAATTGTATAATTTTTTTGTTTTGATCTTTTTTATATTGTGCTAGATACTATATATAGAAATAGATACTATTAATATATTCAAATTAATATACAAGATTTTTAATTATATCTTTAACAAAGTTGTTGCTATATAAGAGTTTTGCAAAGTTTTTTTAAATCTTTTTTTAACAATAATTGTACTCGAAAAAAGATTAATAAAATAAAAATCGATTAATTTTAATTTTAGTTTTATATTTAAATTTTTTAATAAATAAAAATATTATATTAATATTTTTAAAAAAATTATTGCTAAATTCGATTAATTTAGAATTTTTAAAAATAAATTTAAATAAAGTTTGCAATTATAATTTTAATAATAATAAAGTTTTAATACTTAATTAATAGCAAAATCGATCTTAAAATACAATACTTTTACAAAACTTAAAATTAAAATAAAATACTTAATTTTTTATAACAAAATTGCAATATATTATTGTAGTAGATTTGTATAAATATTGTAAGTTTTAATAGTAATAAATAATAACAAAATAGTAAATAAAAATATAAATTTAAATAAAATATTTTGTTTAAATATATTTACTCTATTTAGATATTTTACAATTTATTTTGTTTAATTAAGTTAGTAAGTATTAAAGCAAGATTATTAATATTAAAAACAAGTATTGTTTTAGTATTGTATTGCATAGTAGATTCTACACAAAATAAAAAAATATTGTTCGAAAATAACAATATTGTAATATAGATATCGATTCTAGCAAACTTGCTTGTCTATTCTAGCAAAATTACTAAATTGTAGTTAGAACAATTTATTGTTTATCTATTTTAGTAGATTTATTATCTTTTTTGTAAAACTTTTTTTAACTTAGTGCAATAAAAATTAGAAAATATTTGTTTAAAGAGTTAGCAAAATTTATTATTGTTAGATTATATATCTTTTTTAGAAATATTTATTGTTGCAACTTAGTTATATTTTGCAAAATATCTATTCTAGTAGCTTTATATCTAGAATTGTTTTAGTAACTTTATATCTAAAACTATTTTAGTAGTTTTGTATTTAAAATATATTTCGAAGAGAAAAAAAGTTAGCAAATATAAATATTTTTAAAATACAATTTGCAAAATTGTTTTTAAAAAGATAGCTAGTATTATATTAAAATTAGATTTTTAATAATTAGTATATAGTTAATTAACAAGAATACTAGTTATGCAGAACTAACTATATATAGAAAATAGATATAAATACTATAGATGTCAAAACGCTAGATATTATCTATAGTATATCCAAGACTAGAGAGCAGAGATCTAAAGAGTAACTGGAGAGCAAAGTCTATCTAGTCTAGAATTGTAAGATTTATAATAATATTATAAATACAAAATCTTTTATACAATAATTTAGCTATAAATAAATTTTACTCAAAACATTTTCGAACTTTATTCGAAAAAAATTCTTATTTTTATTAATTTGCTAATTATTATTTTGTACTTTACAATATATGTTTTACAATTTAACAATATTTTTTTTTAAATTTAAATTTATAGTATAGTTATAGTACTTAATTATTATAATTTATTTAATTGTTTGCAAACTTATTTAAGATTAATTTTATTAATATATTTTTTAAACAAAACTAAAAGTTTGTTTAATATCTATTAATAATACAAGATAAAAAAGAATATTTTTAATTATTTGCGTTAACTTAAGATAGTTCGAAGTATTGTTTTTTTAATATTTTTATATTAAATATTTATTCTCTATAATATTAGTGCAAAGATATTGATTTTTTTTGCTTTAAGTTAAATACAAGCGTTAAAATTGTCGAAGTAAGAATTTTATAATATTTGCGTTAAATTATAAAAAAAATTAATTAAAAATTAAATATATTACTATATTGTATTATCTTTTCAACAATATTTGCTCTTTTTACTTTTGTTTTTAAAATAATATTTAAATTATAATAACGTCGAAAATAGACTTTAAATTTTGTCTAATATTTTGTCTCGTAGTTTATAAAACTATTATTATTTTTTTCGTTTTATATTTTGTAAAAACTTAATTTTTGCGTACAATTTAAAATATTAACAAGATTATATAATATTCTACTAAGTTTTTTTGTTTTCAAATAATATTTAGCAAGTTTTGTCGAAGTTTTTTTACAAACTTTTAGTATAATTTTTTTAAAAAACAACTATAATTTGTTATAGTTTTTTTCAAATAATTAAAATAATTAAATATTGTATCGAATACTTAAAATTTCAAATAAATATTAATATTAATTGTTCGAGAAACTATAAGAGTGCATTTATAAAAAGAATTCAATATATTGTTAAACAATTAAATCGATTGTTATTTGCTTTTGTCTAATTAAATACGTTAGATTTTTTAATATTTTAAATATTTTTTTATTTAAAGATTAATATAGTTGCGTAATTAATATATACGACAAAGCATTAAATAGATAGAATTTCAACAAATACAAATATCTTATATTAATTTTTAAGATTTTTTGATTTTTTGTTTTTAAAAAACTCTAAAGCGAATTAAATATTAAAACAAATTATTAATAGCAAAAATAAGAGTGCAAATCTAAATAAGATTTAGCAAATACATTATCTTTTTATATTATTATATAAACAAATATCTTTTTAATTACAATAAATAAGTTTATATTTCTTGCAATATTTTAAACTTATTTATTCTTTAATTAAAGAATAATATTGTTAACAATTACTTTTAATCTAAGAGTTGCAATAAAGTTTTAAACTATCAAATTAATAATATAAATTAAAGAAAAAATAAAATTTTGTTGTTTATTTTATTAAGATTTTTGTTAATTTAAAATACTATTAAATTTGTTTTTAAAAATATTATTATTACTTGTACTATTAATAACAATTTCAAAAAATTTGTTTTTAATTTTAAAAAATTTCAATATTCTTATAAGTTTTAATATTAATTGTCGATTTATATATTTAATATTAAAAGAAGTAAATTTAATAAACTTTTTATAATATTAAAATGTAATATTAATATAATATATTAATACTTTAAGATAATTTTTTTTTAAAAAACTAAATTATATATTTAAAACAATAGAAATATATTAAAACTTTTTTAGATTTAAATTAATTTTGTTACAAATTTAATTAAAATTTGTAAAAATTAATTTTAATAATTTAATACAATCTAGAAGTACTAAATTTAATTAAAGTATTTCTAGTAGCTTTCGAAAATTTAAATTATTAATAATTCGAAAAAATAGATTTAAATTAACAAATATTTTGTATAGTTAATTTTCTTAATTATCTTAACTAAAGAATAATAAATTGATATAATTTTTCTTCTATTAATATATTAGTTTTGCATTACTTATTTATATTATTAACAATAACTTATACAAATAAAGACTAAATTAATTATTAATTATAATTAAGATTTTTTTCGTTTTAAACAAAACGCAAATTAAAGATGTTTCTTTATATTAAATATATTTAAATAATTATATACAATAGAATAATTTAATATTTTTTAACAATTTTTGCAAACAATTTTTGACAAATTATTAATAATTAAGATTATTTAAATATATTTGTTTTAAAGTTTAAATTGTATTTTAATATTAATCTTTTTAAATTAATATAAATAAACAAATTTATTTTAAGTTTTGTACAAAATACTCTTATTAATTATAATATATAATTATTATTCTTTAAATTAAATCTTAGTATTTGTATCTTATTTAATTTATTTGTTTTTATCTTTTAGTTTAAGTAATAAAAAATTACTTAAAATTTTATTTAATACTTCTTAAAACTTCTTTTTTTAGTATTAAATATACAATTAAAATTTTAATTAAATTAATTCGCAAATTAATTAAGATATAAAGTACTAAATAACAAATTGCAAAAAATAGATTTACTAAAATTATCTTCGAATAAAGACAATTATTAACTAAAAGCTTTTAAAAAATTAGATATTTTGCAATTAAAAATAGTATAAACAATATTTTTAAATAGTTTAAAAAAAAATTTAAAGTAAAACAATAATACAAAAGAGTAATATAAATATAAATTAAATTAAGTAAGATTTTATACTAACAAGTAATTATAATCTAATAATATAGCAAATTGTAATTTCGATAATATATTATAATTATTTAGATTTTAAAATAGTAACTCTTAATATAATAACGTAATTTTTGATTTTTTAGCAATTCGATTTGATTTTTAATATTGAAATCGAATATTAACTTAAGTCGAATTAAGTCGATTTTAAAAAAGTAGAAATCGACTTAAATTTTAAGTCGATTTCTAATGTTAGAATTGTCGAGTTAAATTAATTCCAATAGTTGGAATCGAAATCCGATCCGACAATCAATCTATTAGAAACGCTCTATTAGATAATTTCTATCTTAATTAACAAATGCGTCGATAGAAGTATTGTAATTGCGATAATTTAATAATGTAACTTCGAGACGTTAATTTAATTTTGAGCAAATATTGTAAAAAATGCAATATTGTTAATTTATTGCAAGAATACAATCTAGATAGTAGCAATTAATAGAATATAACAAATAAATATCTTTTACAAAATTGCAATGTTTAGCAACTTAATCGATAAAGCTTAAGTACAAAACTATAATAATTAAGAGTTGTGCTAAGAAATATCGCAAAAACAAAAGTAGAAATCAAGTATATTTGATTTAATAATTGAGCAACAATGTTAGTAATTATCGATAAATAACATTAAAGAAGAGAAAACACTTACAATATTAATAAAGACAATATTGCTTGTATTAATTCTTATAAATTTTTTAATTAAAAAAGAGATTTTCTTTAACAACATCTTTGCAAGAACTAGAATATATATAATCTTTGTTTTTTTTTTGTTTTTTTTTAAATTTTAATTGTAATCTCGAGTTTAAGTTTCTTCTTTAATTATATCTTTTTTTAACTATTTTGCGTTTATATAATACAATAATTATAATTAATTTAAACAACATTAAATTCTATTAATCTTTTAGTACAACTAAATCGATTAACAAGAATTCTATAATAATTTTTTTAGCATAGAAACAAAATCGTCGAAAATACTAGAGATAAGAATACAAATATATAAAGTTTAATATTAATAAAATTAATTTAATAATTTTAGAAATTCTTAAGTATGTTAAAAGCAATTACAAAAAAAATTGTTGCAAAAATAATAAAAGTTCGAACAATATTATTTTGTTCTCTCTTCGAATTTCGACAATCTTATTATATTTTGCTTAATTATCGATTTCGAAGCAATTCTTATTTCGAGATTATATTATATACTTGATAATAAATTAAACTTGTTTATTGTTTATATAAAGTTTAATATTCTTTGCAAGTTTTGTAAATTCGAAGACTAAATACTATCTTTAAAACTCTTACTTGTTAACTTTAATATTAATAGATAATATCAATTTAGATATCTTAATCTTAATCAAATAACAAATAATTTTATCTTTAATTCTTCTTTATTTTCTGTTCTCTTCTCGTTAGTATACAATATATAAATGTTCGAATTAAGCAACAATATTTATAAAGATACTAAGTCTTATTACACAATTGATAAGAAAAGAAAGAAAGAAGATAAAGAAGTTAAATACAAATAAGACAAATAAGAGAATAAATCTAAATGTCTCGATAAATTTGTAATAATTATAGATTTTCGAGATTTCTTTAAGTGCACAGTCGACAATGCAGATTTAAACAAGAATAACAAAAATGCGTATAAATTAGAAAAAAATTAATATATTAATAAGTGCGTAGATCTTTGTTACAGTAAATGCGTTTAATATTTTTAAAAAAACTCGATTGTAATTAACGAGACAAATAATGTTAACAATAATAAAAATAACTTTGTCGAATATTGTTGTTCTCTCTTAATAATTGAATTGTCTTCTCGATTTGTCTTTAGAAATTTCTTTATACAATTCTATTAATAACGCAAAAATACAAGTTCAAGTTAATCTAATAAGATTAACAACAATTAATATAAATACTAATAGAACGTTTCTAATTAATAGTCTAAATTTTCTCTAATAGACTTTAGATTATTTTCTCGTAATTAAGAATAACAACGAAACAATTAATAAAACTAACGCTTTTATAAGAGTTACGAGCATTAAGTCTAAGATTAATATTATATATCTCTTAAACTTTTACTTAAGAAAACAATTTAAAATATATAATTGCTTAAATTCTTATATTATTATCGAACTTATTATTTTATTTCTTAATTGCTTAATTACTCTTAGTATTGTTCTATTTTAAAATCGAGATAAATAAATTGTATACAAAAATAATTACGAAATAATAGCAACTATTAAGTTCTTAAGTTTTATTATTATTATTTTATTATTTTTTGAGCAAGAGAGTTAGCGAGATTTAGCACAAAATAAAAAGAAGAACTAAGAGATCGTAAAAATTATTAACAAAAAATAAATAAAAAAGAGTTGCAAGTATATAATACATTAAAAGAATATATAAATATTTAATAACAAATTGCAAAATATAATATAATTAGTATAGAAGTTTAATACACAAGTTAAAGAGCAATGTAAAGAAAAAAGAAATAAATCGATTTATGCAAAAAAGAATAAACAACTAATAATTGTTTCAAAATGCAACTAATATTATATAATATTGTTATTACAGATTTTATAATAGTCTTTACAAAGAATTGTAAGAATTTAGAAAACTTTTAAGCTTGCGCAACGTCTTTGTAGCAATATATTGTTAAAGATATGTAACATTTCTTTATATAGTATTAAATTTTAAGTTCTTCGATAAGAATATTTCGCACAAATTGATGTTATCGATAAAGTAAGTAAAAGTTTCGCTATATTATATAAAAATGTTAACTTGATAGTTAAGAACATAGTTACAAGAATAAACTGCTAATAAATTGTTGTAATATATATTTTTTTTTTTTCGAGCGAAATGCGCTTAGAAAGCTTAGAACTAATATTGTTAGATACTAAAATTCTTCAAATCTCTATACATTGCAAGATATTTAAACTTACGTAAAGTTTAATAGAATTTGTCTGTTTACAATCTTATATAAAAGCAAATATAACTTAATTAATAAAATAAAAAGATATCGAATTTACTCTATTCTTCGAACAATGCGTTGTTGTTAAAGTTCTTCTCTTTTATTATTAAAGAAATTTAATAAATCTAGACTTCTAACTTTATAAAGTTATCGATACTACTTTTGATCTTTTGTAATTCTTCGCTAGTAAAACTACAATTATCAACAGATGTCTTGTTATTCTTCAAGTTATTATTATATATAATACACAATTACAAATTCTTGTATATATTTTTCGAAGAATTATCTTTTTTATTATTATAAACTTATCGAAAAGAAGCTATTGTAATATTTATAAATACATTTTCGTTATTAAGAATTCTCGCGTCGAGAAAAAGAATTCGAAAAAATATATAAAATTATTAAGTTTCTTTCTATATTGTTGTTAAATTTGCTTTTGTTCTTAAAGTATTACGTTAAGTTCTTGTATATTATAATATATCGATTGCAATTTTTATAAACTTATACTTTAAATAAATAATTCTTTAGTAAAGTATAACTCGAAGACTTTTAAGATGTAAAAGAGTTAATTTTATATTGCAAATTAATTATCAACAATTAAAGAAAACTTTCGCAATTGTTAGTAGTTACTACGTCGAATATATACTTTTAAATAATATATTTCGTAGTATTTATTTTTGATTGCGATATTTATAAACGATTGTAATACTTTAATTTAAATATATATATATAATTTTAAAGATAATTAATCAATATTAATTTAACTTAGAATTTTAAACATCAAATTGTTAATAATAATATTTATTAACAAAAATACAATATTTAAAACGCGTTAAACGTATATTAAAGTTATAATCTTTGCGTATTGTTCTAAAGTATCTTAAACTTTGTTTATTTTATTTAGATTTTATAGAGACTATAGTTAAGAATTGACAAAATTGCTAAATATAAAAGAATTTTAGAAAACTTTATATAGAGTCGAATTAATAATACTGTTCTCGCAGCTTAACATAATATAGTAAAACAAATTGTTAAACAATTGATTCAAATTCTTGCTACATAGTTTTGTTAACAAAAATACAAATTTGCATATATTAAAAGAAGAAAGTATAGAATCTAGATTAAGATAATTATATATAAAAAGTAGTTATATTGTTCCAAGTATCGTATAAAGTTGATAATAACTTATATTGTATTAATTGCAAAAATCGATTAAACTCTGCAATATCTTATGCGAAATTAAAAATATATAATTGCTTATTTTGAAATTTTTACAATTTTTCTTGCATTGTATGCTAAACAAAGATTCGAATATTACTAGAGAAATTTCTTATAAGACGTACTAATTGTACGTATTTTCTAAAATAGCAACTCGAAAATCTTTATTTAAAGTTAGAACAATTGTAAATTATTGTATAATTTGTAAATTTGTATTGCTAACATTTATTAAAAAGCTAGAGAAATTTTTATTATTCTAATATAAAAATGCTATAATTCTTGTATAGATTATTTATAATTTATTTCGATTTTGTAACTTTATTAAATAAGTAAATAATATATATAATTAAATCAAAATTAGTATTGCGAAAAAATTTAACAAATTATTTTTTTCAAATTTAGTATATATACAAAAACTATTATTATATAAAATTATTTTAATTGAAACTCGTATTAATAAGCGCAATTAAATTAATAAAATATAAATAATTTTTTTACTAGCTTTGCAATTTTTAGATTCTATAATTTGTTATTTTAATTTTAAAGAAAATAATTTTATTAAATTGTAATTTGTACAATCAAATATTAAAGATACTTTGTTTAATATATTTCGAAATTTAAATTATTTTAGATTAAGATTGTTTTTAAGTTTATAAAAAGTTTTATTTGTCTTACAATTTTAATATTGTTTTGCGCTAATATAGAATTTGTTAACTTCGACAAAAATAGATTGTAAAGACTATTTAAAGATTTTAATAAATATAAATTAATATTGATACTAGATTGTAGATACAACTTACTTAATATTCTAATCTATTAGAGTCATATTTTATTTCGAAGATTAAAGCAAGAATATATAATAATTATTGCAATAATAATAAATTCTCGAAAAGAATAAAGATATTATTAGTAATAAAAGAAGTTATAAATAATAATAGACGCACAATTATTAATAATATAAATTCGTTAAGAGATCTATATTACATATAACTCGTAATTTTCACAAATATTTAATTTCAATAAAATTCGTGAAAAAATTAATCTTCGATATTTCTATATTAATGTTAGCGAACTTTTTATTAAATTAAGAATCTTTAAGCACAATAATTGAAACAAAGAATATAAGTACAAGCTTAGATAAAAAAGAGACATATAATACTTGCAATTATATAAATAATAGATACAACTATTATAAATACATCGTATGCAAGAAGAGAAATATTTAAAAAATCTATTAAGTCATAGACGCACACTTAAATTCTTAGTATACTTTTATCTATAAGAAGTGCAAAGTTTGTTATAATAATAAAGAATTATTTTTTAATCTTATTAACAAGATAATAAAATATTGTAAGTTAAAAGTAATATTACTCGTAAAATTAAGATTTTAATTCAATATTATAGAAAATTCTACAATTATATTTTTATTTATTAAATATTGCTACTTTATTCTTATCTTAACGTTAATATTTGTCTTGTTAAAGAGTATCTTTACACTATTATTAACATGTCTTAGAACAATAACTTAAATAAAAAATATAATTGTTTAATAATATATAACTATATTAAACGCGAATTGTATTATATATTACTTAAAGTTTAACATTAATAGTACAAAATTTATAAACAATTTAATTTTGTCAATTGTAAGATTAATAATATAAATTTTTTACAATATTTGCGTTGTTAAATTTACAAAAAAAATTCTTATTTGTTTTAATTATTTGCAAAATATAAAAATAGATTACTTGAGTGTTTTTCTTAATAGCTAGAATATAAATTATAATAATTATATTCTTGATCTAATAGAAAATTAATTAGTAAAAGAAGATTTCAAATATATTGTATAGCAAATCTATCTATTAATTATTAAGTTTTATAAAGATTAAGCGTTCTATTTCTTAACAAATTATTATTGGTTCTTCTTTAAACGTATAAGTTCTATAAAATATATATTTTTAGATTTAAATTCGCATATTAATATCTTATTAATAATATTTTAATATAAAATATATTTTGCTAAAGATTGCGTTATCGAAGTTGAAGACTCAATTTATAATAAGAAATATATTATTATTGCAATATTTTAATTTGTAAAGAAATATTAAGATTAGCTTGTTGCAAGCAATATTTGTCTTCGGGTATTGTTTTAAATATATATTTGCTTTGTTCAAAAGAATAAAAGCATTTTAGTAATTAACAATCTAAAAGACGCGCAAAAGTTGTTCTTTTATTGTTGTTAAATTAAAACTTAATTCTTCGATAAAAATTCGAAAAATTAAACAAGATCGAGAAAGAATTCAAAACAAATATATTTATTAAATAGAACAATCTTTAAAATGTTTATATATTGCAATCTTTGTTATTAAAATCTTTTCAACGTCTAATATTATAATCTTCTTCTATTTATCGAGAATTGTTAAACAATCGAAAAATGTCGAGAATTATTTTAATATCTTCGATATTAATAACAACAAATTTTACTATATATTAATAAATTAATTTAACTGTTATCGTATTATAGAAAGAATCTAATTATATATTACAATTTATCTTTAAGATCGAAATCTAATATTGTCAAACAATAGATAAACAAATTATAATTCTTCTTCTAATTAATTTTATATTATTGTCTTTAATTTAATTTAATATTTATTTACTAAAAAACACTAAGAAAGAATTGAAATATTTATTATTATTGTTTTTTCTAATTAATTTATAAGATTGCGATCTAATATAGTTAGAATTTATCTTTCGAAAAAAAATAGCATTAAGTATAATTCGATTGTCAACAAACATCTTAATAAGCTCTCGATTCTTTATGTAGAATATTGTATCTCGACAATAACAATAATAAGCTTTAAGCATAAAAACGAATTTTCGATTACATTTAACAAGTTTGACTTTTATTTTTTATTTGTTCGAATAATATCGAAGAGAAAATACGTTTAACATATTGATACGTCTTTTCTTACGAAATTTTACAATAACAAGATTAATCGATACTTTTTCAAATACTTAATTGTTGTAATTCAAATATTAATATTTTATTTTATAATACTTTAATTTATTGCTTGTTTTTTGCTCTTTGCTAACATTATATATAACGCACTATAATTTATCGATATTAAAGCAAATCGTATAGATTATAAAGTCTAACGTAAAAAATGCTTAAAGCAAATTGTAGATAATTTTGTCGTTCTTTAAAAGTAAGAGAAGACTCTAAGTTATAAAATAATAAACTGTTTTAATAAAGTCGATCAAGAGATTTAAATACTTAAGACAGATAACATAATATATAATATTAATATTTGCGTTGCTCTGATACAATTTCAATTTATAAAGATAATAATATAGCAGATTTCGTTTAATCTAAGTTTTAGTCAACAAAAGATTTAAATTATTAAATTGAAGAAAAACTTTATAATAGACTTGTCTTTGATCAAATTAATTGTAAGAATGTCTTGTAAAAGCATTCTTAAGATATTTCGCAACTCTTCTGATTTAATGTTAATATAATAAGTCGAATTTATAATTTTTATATCTAAGTTAGTTCGATCAAAGTAACGAATAATTGTTTAATAAATTTATCAATTTTCAAAGAATCGTTTTATAATGCTTCTGTTAGAGATATTAATATCGTCTATTATTGCTAGTAACGACTTTGTATTCGCTCTTTCTATTAACAATTTTCTATTTTTGATAATATAATAATATAAGATGTTAGTTAGATATTTTATAATATCGATTTTATATTTGCAGTTAGTAATTACTTAATAGATTAAGATAAACTTCTTAAAGAATAAAACTGTTGAAAAATAAAATTGTTGAAGAATAGAATTGTTAAAGAATAGAATTAGAAGATTTGCTAGATAAGCGTGCAAAGCTTATTTTATTTTATAATTAATTGACACAACTACTTAGATAAAAGAGATTATAAATATTTTACTTTAGTTTAAAGATTGTATTTTTTAACTCTTTAATCTTAATAATACAATATATGTTGTTAGTATTTCTAGTCGATATTACAGCAATTAACTTGCTTGATTTTTCTCTTTTGCGTTTTATACACTAATAATTGTAGATATCAATTGCTTGCTTATTTAAATTATTGTTTGCTTACTTATATTAGATTTCGTTATATTAGAAAGAGTCGCTTCTCGCATCTTTTGCTTTAACAAAATTAATCGAAAAAATTATTTATAATATTGTTTAACTAATTGCTATCTTTGTAATTTGCTAATGCGTTTGTCGATTTTTTTCTCTAACTTGCATTGTTAGTATATAGCAACTATAAGTTACGTAATATAAACTTACTCGATAAACTAACAAATTAGCAGAATTTTCTTCTCTTTGCTGCACTTTTTCTGAGTAAAATTTGTATTACTAATATTATCTTCAATATACTTAAGCGTTGTTATCTCGAGTTTACTATTCAAAAAGCGAATTCAAGTAATGCTTGTTATTCGATAAATTATAAAATGTTATAGAGTGCTCGAAAAGTTTTTATTTAGTTGAGATTTCTCGCGATATAATAATTTGTGTTTTTATCGAACGCAACTATTACGAAGCTCTTGCTCTTAATAAATTGAAGTTCTTCAAGTATTATATTTGTAAAGTGTAAGTAAATAATTGTTGTTACAGAAATTATAATTCGAGAATTTAGTGTTTACATAAGTCTTAATCAATACAGACTTTTCTTTTAAATTGTCGAATTATTTTATATTAACTTTAAAAGATTTTGTTGTATTTTATACATTTGCTTGCATTAACAAAATATATAAATATAAACAAAATACACTTTTTATTGTCGAGTGTTAACTAAATATATTTATAGCAATATTTTAACTTGTTTTCTAAAGATAGAATATTTAATAAAATCTTAAAAAACGCAATTATCTTTTCTTTAATTATAAGAATCTTAAGATCTAGTATTTTTGCGAAGTGTTAAGAATTAATTTTTAAGATATTTATTACTGTTTTGTAATAAAATTGATTACAAGACTTTTTGTTGTCTTTATTGCATAAGTTCTGTGCAGTCTTTTCTAAGCAAGTAAGATAGAATAAGATAAATATTGTTATTGCGCTCTATTGTTGTTGTTATTCGATAGTCTACTAATAAATACAATTAATGCTTTGAGTTTGTAGCTTTCGATAGTTATATTCTCTTTATATCGAAAAGTACAACTTACGTATTTATAGAATTGAACGAGACTAAATTTCGCATCTGTTTCTTGCTATTTATCTAATTTTGATTTTCTCAAGATTGAGCGCTTTTATCTTAGAGATAAAACGTTATACGAAAATTCAACTATTATATATTTTTTATTCTTCGCTACTAACTAATTATATATTGCAGACGATTTTATCAAATGCAATAATAACTATTGTCGTTACTATAAAACTTTATAAAAAGAATTGTTAACTATTTCTATATTAAAGAAAGATTTAAATACTTTCAATTAATTAATACAAATTAATATAATCTTGTTATTAATTTTTGAAAGACATATTATCTCAAGAAATTGTTTATAATATATTCGACATTATTTTTTATTGCATTGCTCGCAAAAGATTATTCTAATAATAGAATTAAAATATATTTAATATCTAGCATTAGATAAGAATAATATCGAAAATATAATTTTATATCTTTAAGAATGTTTGTTTGTTTATATAATAATTGTCTTACAAAGCAAACGTAAATAACGAAAAGAATCTTTAGATCAACTAATATTATTCGTACAAAATATAACTTTATTCTGATAATTTATACTATTCAAATACTATTTAAGAATTTGTTGTCTATAATAAAAAGAAAGTGTGCAAGTTAGAAAGATATACAAGCGAGATAGAATCAAGTTAGAAGTTAATTTAGAAGTTAAGTAAATGTGCAAGCTAGAGAGATATGCAAGTTTGAGAAATATTTGCAAGTTAAAGAGATATATAAGTCAGAGAGATATGCAAGTTAGAAAAATATATAAGTTAGAAAGATATGCAAGTTAAGAAAATAATGCAAGTTAAAAAATATATAAGTCAAAAAATAATATTACAAAAGTTAGAACTGTAGAGATATATATCTTTTAACAATTATTAAAACGTAATATTTATTTTTAAGTGCAAAAGTTAGATTGAGAGTTACAAGAAAAACAGTTAATAATAATAATACTTAGAAATAAAGATAAAAACAATTAGAAACAAGTTTTCTTTTTTAATATTAAGAAGAACAAAACTCTCTTGTAGAGATTGCAACGCAAAAAGTTAATATTATTTAAAATCTCTATTTATAACAAGATACAAAGTACAAGAATCAATAGCACACTTGTATAATTTTTCAATAATATTATTTAAACAAGTTTTCGCAAAGAATTAAAATAAATACTTATAAATCTTATATTTATTTGATAATTATTAACAACTGCTTGTTAATATATTTGCTCTTAAGATTTTTTACAAATTCGAGAATTCAAATGCGAAAAGACAAAAATTATCGAACAAGAACTTTCTATCTTTTGTTTTTATTAATATCGAACTTTCTTCTTATAATAAATATAATTGAATTAGCAAATATTATAATATCTCTTTAACAAAGTTAATAACAATATTAAAATCGATTATTAATTAAATTAGTTAATTTAAGATAATTTTTAATATTGTAAATTTACATGTAGTTATGTCTTAATTTTTAGAAACAATTTTTTTTATATTATTGTTCTTAAGAAGTTTTGCAGCAGATTTGAGTAAATATGCAATATTCTTAAGATGCAAACGTTGTGTTAAAAACTCGACAAAAAATATAATAAGAAAATCGAAATTAAATTTACTGAAATATTATTCGACGAATTTGCAAATAAGAAAAGGTTGTTGATTATTGCAATTATAATTGTTAACAAATTTAATTATATATTATCGACTTATAAATATCTTATATATAGTTGCATTGTAAATTAATCTCGTTCGTCTTTTCAAGTTTATCTATATATTGTTTTCTCTTGTATCTTTATCTTTATATTATAATTTAAGTTAACTTAAGTACTTTTATCTATTTAATTAAATTTATATTTATGTTACAGAATTTACTGTAATTGCTTAGAAAATCAATTAAATTGTTGTTTAAAATTAAAGAACAATAAATTTTTAGTATAAGATAAACAATAAAGATATAAATCTTATATTCTGAATTTTCGTTTGCGTCAAAATTTTATTGTATTGTTTATTTATATTAAATATATACGCGAATTATCTTTACACATTTCTCTTTCGTTGTTACTTCTTGTTTTTCTCTTCTGCTATTTTTACTTCTTAATCGAGAGTATTTGCTAAGATTATTAATTTTTACGATTAAAGCTCTAGCTTTACAATTACAACTTCTTACTTTCTTCTTTGTCTTATCGCGCGATTAAGAACATTAGTAACGATTATCGATTTTCAAAAAAAAAATCTTATCTTGTAATCGAAATTCTTTGTCGAATCTCTTATTTTACTCTTTATTATTATTACTTCTTATTTTTCTCTTTTCTCTTTTAACTTGATCGAGAGCGTTTGCTATAATTATCAAATTATTATTAAGTCTAAATCTAATTTTCTTAGTTGCAATCGACTTATTTGTATTTGTATTTTATATCTTTATTTTTCTCTTAACTTTTTAATATTTAATTTTTTTAATATTTTAAAATTTTGAATTTCTTAATTTTCGAATATTAGATATTTTATTATTTCTTATTTTAATTATTTAGATTTTATTATTTAATACTTTATAACAAATTTTATTTCCTCGAGAGAGCTTCAAGAACATATTAATTTAAGACAATTTTTCTTTTCAATTTATTGTGTTAATGTCGATCTTATTATTAGTCTCTGTCGCATATTCGCGATCGAGAAAGTTGTAAACATTGAATTGAAGAATATCGAAATTATCGAGAAAAATCTTTATAAATTGACAAAACATAATTTTGTTATTATCTTTTCTGCAATAATAGATCTTAATAGATTAGATAATATTGGAACGCTATAATAATTTGTCGCAATCAAGATTGTTTCGAACAAATAATAATTTTTTTACGAAAAGAAAATTAACAACTTCGACATCGCTCTCGAAAACTTAATAAAGAAAAAACAGTTTAATTTATTTGCAAATTGTCGAGAAATCTTGCATGCTTATAAGAGAGTCTCTAAGTATAGATAACATAAGTCTATATTATTTATATATTGTTTTTGAAACTAATATTAATAGTTTTAATTAGATCAATTCTTGTATCAAAAACTCGTAAGCTAATTAATAATATAATTACTTATTTTATTATATTCGATTGTTACTAACACAAAAACTTGAAGTATAAGATATCTAACAAAGCGAAATATAATATTTGAACTAATATTTGTTACAACAATTTCGAATCTTCTTTTATGCAAATAATCGAGATTCTTGTTTTGTTCGAAATTCTAAGATAGTCAAAAATTAATATCAATTTATTTTTAAAAGATGTTATAGTTATTATTTTTATAAATCTCGAGATCGTTATTAACGCACTATTATTTAACTAAATATTCTGAAAAAATCTTATTCTTACTTATAATTATATTTAGATTAACGTCTTTAAGAATAAGATAACGTCTTTTGTAAACAAAATATATTACTTATAATTTTAAGTCGAATAATTCGAGAATAATGTTAGCTTAAGCACGCAATATAAAATCTTATTTATTTTTCAATTATTCTTTTTTATATTTGTATTTTATTTTGATAAAGAATTATTGACGAAAATTTTAAATAATATTGTTATAATTAATTTGCAATACAACAAAATTAAAAGAATAATTACAAGAATATAAAGTAATAAAAACGAAAAAGAAATACAAAGATATTTAGTATCTTTTTGCTTTGTAAAAATTATCTAGCTAGCTAATTATACAATGTATTATTCAATCTTGCACTTCGAATATTAACGTAATTTATCGTGCACTCGATTGTAAAAGTAAGAAATAAAACAGATAATTTCGATTTTGTACAAGATTATATACAACTCTTTACACTTATTCTTTTTACTTAATAGATCGAAATAATATTGAATTTAATATTATTAATATTTATCAATAACTTTATATACATAATAAGAATATTCTTATTCTTCGAATCGATTATTTAATATTATTTTGCAAGTTAAGCAAAATAAAAAACAGAATACAAAAATAAGAGTAATTAAAAGATTTGCATTTACTTTTCTTAATATAAATAAATCTAAAAGAACTTTTTGTTATAAATTTCTTTGCATTATTTATTACAATCTATTTTATATTCTTAACTAATTCGAATAAAAAAGAGAGCAATTGATTTCGTAAAAAATCGAGCGAATTTCTTTAACAATCTAATATCTCTAAGATATTAATTCCGATCGAGATTAATATTAATATATAAATATTAAGACAAACAAGATTTGTGCAATACTTCTATCTAAAGTAGAGCTGAAGATTTAACACAGTTATCAACTTAATCTTTAATATCGACAGAAGACTTTTAATATCTATAAATCGAATTCTTCTTTATTATTCTCTTATTAATTATATTACAATTAAAGTTGTATCTAAATTATTGTATTTACAAAAATACAATTTATTAATTGCGATTAATTATTGTCTATGTTATTGCATTGTAAATCTTTAATATACAAACTTATTTTTATTCTCGAGCAATTAGAAACTCGAAGAGACTTTGTTGATAAATTTTTTATTAACAATAACAAGATTATAAGTTATCTTAGATTGCAAGCTTATTGTTTGAAGAAATCGATTAAAATCAAGAGACAACTTAAACAATTAAAAAAAAAATATACAATATAAGTATTTAGACGCAGTAAACGTTGTTATAGCTAACAAAGTTGTTAGACAATTATTTTCGACAGAATCTTACTCTCAACAACTGCAGCAATTAGTAAGAACACTTAACTTTATTAAAACGCAAGATAATCTCAACTTTTTTATTTTACTGACAATCTAAATAGTATAGACAACAATTTCTTTAAAATTAGAGCAATATTCTTACTTAATTAACGAATTTATTTATCTTTTACAGTATGCTTGCAATCTCGAAGATAATAGAGATATTTAAAATTGCGATTTAAGACTCTATTTAAGTTTGCACTAGCAATAGTATAATACAAATAATATTAATACTTAATAGTAATATATATATTTATTTCTTCTTAGTTGTTAAGTTATTCTCAATTCAATATATAGTAATTTATTTTAACAAACAATCTTAATCAATTTTTTATCTCTTAGATTTAACTAATTACTTCCAAAGATATATCTCTTCAAGAATATTCGAAAGCAAGTTAGACATTAACAGCTTTTGTTTCTCTAATCTTTGATAGTCTTGTTATTCTTGCTCTTAAATATAGATTTTTAAATAGCAACACGTTCTTCTTTGCTAAATTTCGTTAATATTATAATCGTTGTTGTAAATTTAATGTTAACTTAATTTAAACAGATAAATTTTCGATATTTGTAGACGTAAGATTTGTATTTTAAGTAACAAATTTCTTGAATAACTTGCTTAATAAGTTGTCGTTTCAAGAAGATATATATTACTTATATAGATTGCAAAATCTTGTTAGAACTTGTAAGTTACACAATAAGAGCGAGTATACTATAATATTGTTTATAATAGATATTAGTTATTAGAATACTTCTTGCATTGTCTACGTTATATATCGATCTTCTCTTCGAATATCTTTTCTTAAGTTATCTCGAGTCTATTGTAGTTAGATATTACTGTTCGATCGACAATTCTTTCTATCAAATTATTTCTTTCGAAGTGATTTAACGTTACACAATATTTATAAATATTAAGTAAAGTTTCTTATTTACTCTGATTTGTAATTTTGTTTACTAATATTAAGGAAACTTGTAGTAAAATTACATTCTCGAAAGAACAAGTTAAATTTGTTGTTAATCTCGTATGTTACAAGCCTTGGAAATAGGCTTGGCGAAATCTCTCGATTCCCCAGGTAACACGTAACTTGCTCGACTGCTCGACAAAGTCTTGACACTAACAAGTATAATAAGCAAGAATCTGCTCGACAGCTTATTACTGCTCGACAGTAGACAAGCATAATAAGTAGAACAAGCAGGAAGAATCTTATTTAGTATATAGATCTCTAGACACAACTCTTTTATAAATTGTGTTCAACTTATCTTAAATCTTAACTTATTGTTACGACTAACTTAAGCTACAAACTCTTGTTATTAAGTAATTGCTTGCATTATCTAAAGATATCTACAAATTTCTTTAATAGTATAACTCTCTTTAATATTTTCGTAGAAAGTATTAATATAATACTTTGAATATTTTAAAAATATTTGTATTAAATTAACGCGTCTTTATCTCGAACACTAGTTTTATAGTATTATGTCGATTTTCAATTATTGAAGAAAACAATAAGATCAAAATCAACAAGTTTGACGTCTACTATAAAGATTGTATCGATCTAAAGAATTAATTTATGCAAATAGATATCTACTTTATCTTTTATTCTATTCTAGCGAACAAGAGAACAATTTTCGCATTAATCTTTCTTAAAGAACAAACTCAATACTAGCTTAAGCTAAGCTTGCGCAAATATATAAAGAATTATAACAATATTTTTAGAACAATATTTACAAACTTCGACAACTTTAAGACCAAGCTTCGAAGAATCTTCGAAATATTTAATAAAAAACAAATTGCAAAAAGAGTAATTTAGTATCTAATTTAGAGAATTTCTGCATAAGATTATTTAACTAAAGTTCAAAAATATATTAATCTTATTAAGTAGAATAATATTGTACTTATAACAATGTTTCGACAAAATCTTAAAAACAATCTAAAGAACAAAATTATGCGCAACGAAAAACATATTAGCAATATATTCGATCTTATCGAAGTAACTATCGATCTCGACAACAAGTTGTATAAGAGAGCTATAGAAAAACAATACAATTAATCTCGTAAAAGAGCAGTAACTTTCTTCGAGCTAGCAATCGATTATTAGCAGAAAGAATCTTATTTAGTATATAGATCTCCAAACACAACTCTCTTATAAATTGTATTTAACTTATCTTAAATCTTAACTTATTGTTACGATTAATTTAAGCTACAAATTCTTGTTATCAAATAATTGCTTATATTGTCTAAAAACGTCTACAAATCTCTCCAATAATATAACTCTCTCTAATATCTTCGTAGAAAGTACTAGCGTAATATTGTAACAATCTTGATAATCTTAATTTCGACACTAATTAATATATTAGAGTTTAGATACACTTTTTTAGAGAACAATATTTTAATCTAAAGTTTAATTAACGAAGATTTGTGCAAAATAAGCTAGTTGCGAAGTTGAACTAGATACTAAATTTAGTATCGCTTATTTTGTTAAGACTTTTTGCATTATTAATTATATTATCTTTCTATTAGATTCTTCTGCAACTTTTCTGCTATTTTATATTAACAATTATATAAAAATCTATTATCTTATTTTAGTCGATATATTTTGCGATTAAGTAAAGTTAATTCTCAAGAATAAACTGCGACAATCTTTAGAATTAAAGAATTAAGATAATATATTTCGAGTTTGTATATCAGTTATCTAAGTTAACTAACTATAGAAAAGCAATATTAAGATATTAAGAAACAATAAGTTGTTCGCAAAAGCGTATGTTTGCAAGTAATAAAAAATCTTTGCAAGCAATTTATATTTAAAAGCAATTATATTCGAGAAATATAAACATTTCTCTTCTCTTCAACAAGCAATATTCTCGAGAGCAAAAAAGTATATATCTTTATTGTTTTTATTATTATATTGCAACGCTAATTTGTTTGAGACATTACAATATTCGCAAAATTCTAATAAATTGTTTACATTCTCTCGAAAACGAAAACAAAAACAAGAAAAACAAAAAATAAAAAATTTTCTTTTTTAATTTTGAGATTAATTTTCTTCGAAGCAAGTTCGAGCTAAGTTTTTGAGTTGTGTTAAAGAGAAATTATATCTAAGAGCAACAAATAACATCGTTAATTGTTAAAACGCGCATAGCATAATTGTTGTTGTAAAAATTCTTGTCAAACTTAATAAATCGATAAAGCGCGAGAAAGAATTAAATCGAGAAATTTTCGTCTTTTTTATTTTGTACAATTATAGATCGATAAGAATTTACAATTATTATTCGATAATTAAAGAAAACAAGACTATCTTTTATTGTTATTCTATTCGAACATTTAATTTTATCGAACAAGATAACAAAAAAAAAATTGTTTACAAATTTATTAAGAACGTATACAATACTTAAATATTAGTTTAGTATAAAAGAATTTGCTCGATTATTAATTAATTTGTTAGTTAATATCGATTTTAATTTTTTTTAATTTGCTTTTTTCTTTCAACTTATATCTTAGAGTTTGCAGCAATTTAATGTTAAATTTATATTAAGGAAAGATAATAATTAATCGAGTTTTCTAATCTTGCAAGAAGTTATATCAATTACTTTCTTTATTTAAACAATCGAGTTAATATCTAAGAAGTCAAGAAATTGACAAGCTATTAAATAACAATATTAAAATGTTAGAAGCAAGTATTATATTTATTATTATTATCGAATAACTTAAATTACTTAACGCGTGTTATTTAACTAGTTGCATAACAACAACAATTAATAAGATAGAAATTTATTAAATTAAAAATAAACATAAATAAAAAAAAAATATATATATATCTTTAGTACAAAATTATATTAATACTTGTTTTCTATACGCAGCTAATCTTTATCAAAATTACTATTTTTATTGTATTAGAGTAGATTATTTGTTGTAATTATACAATTAAATTACTTATATCTATTAATTTGTTATTGCAAAGTTTACAAAATTGCAATTAAATAAATAATAAAAATATAATTTGCGTATTGTTAATTAAAATATTTTTTATTTCGTATATTACAATTTTTATAAAAGCAGTATTGTGTTTAAAGAAATAGTTATTTGTAAATATTCTAAAAATATTTGAGTTTACTATAAAAAGCAATGCAATATAAAAATTCAAATTATAAATATTCTTAATTACCTTATAAATAGACTGATTGTTCGGGTCGGTTTTTCCCCAAAATCTATAATCCGACCCGAAAGTTATATCTAATTAGGTCAAGTTTTAACCTAATATAGTTAGTATTTTCATAATTTATTCAATTCGGTTCCAACAGTTAGAACCGAACAATCAGTCTAATTATAAAATTCGACAGATAATCTCTTATTATGTCGATAATTATTATTAACTCGAATAAATCGAAATAATGTATCTTATAATTATAAGTCTAAGAATAAAAATACTAGAAATAATCGTAAAATTGCAATAATAATTTAGAAGATATAATTAAATTGAATAAATAATTTAAATAACACGTTCAATATAACTTAAACTCTAAAATATTTAGTTAATTATTATATTCGTATATATAGACTTGTAGCAGTTGCAAAGAGAAAGAAATCTTTAATAAGAAAATTACGTAAAAAGTAACTTAACAATAAATATAAAACAGAAAAGAACTTTTATAGTTATATTGTTCTTTGTAAAGATTATATTAATATAGTGTTTCGTTATTTGCGCTAAACACAATTAGAAGAACAAATAATCTTGTGTTTAAACAAAATTATATAATGTTTCTTAACAAAGAGAGATTTTGAGAGATATCTATTGCGTTGTTAATATATTATTAAATTTGCTATTTTATTTATCTTTTTAAAAAGATTACAAACTAAGAATATATTTTTTAAAACTTTAATTAAAGTTTTAATTTAATTGTATAAACAATATCTTATATTTATTGTTAATCAAGAATTTGAAAAATTTATACACGCAAACATTATGTTATTAGATAATTTTTATAAAGAATATACGTAATTATTGTCTTACAACTTAAATAGACAACAACGACAAAATTAGAAATTCAAAATAAATCTCGAGAGATTGACGAAACATAATTCTTTTATTATTGTTTCTACGACGATAGATCTCGACTAATCAAATAATATTAGATTGCTATAATAATTTGTTAAGATACTAATAGTTGCGAGCAAGAGATTTTAGTTCTACAATCAGAATTATAACGAGATTAACATTTCTCTCGAGACAATATTGAAACAGAGATATTACAATTTGTATATATATTGTCGATCGATCTTGCAAGTCTGCACAACAATTATTGAGCATAAATAATATAAGATTATATTATTTATATATTGTTTCTTGATTTAATACTAATAGAATTAATTGTATATAAAGAATATCTCGAAAAACTTAATCAATCTTGTATTAGAAAATCTTAAGTTAATTGTAAATACAATTGTACGTCTATTTGTATTCGATAATTGATAACGCAAAAACTTAGATTGTATATTGCATAATAAAGCAAAGCACAATATTTAATATAATTTCTGTTACAATACTCTCGATTCTTTTTTTGTACAAATAATAATAATCTCTTTTGTGCTTGTTATCTTAAAAGATTTCTTCAGAGACGTTAATATATCTTTAAGAGATTTTGACGCAATAACTTTTACGACTCTTGTTGTCGCAATAATTAAGCTATTATTACACTAAATAATTTGAAAGAAATTCGTGTTTATCTATTATAATATTTAGGACAACGTTCTTGCTGACAAAATAAGTTTTTTCGCGAATTAGTTGCAGTATTCAGCTTAATGCATCGCGAGATTTCCTATTTATATTAGCGAAAATCTAATTTTCGAAGCACTTTTTATTATATTTATATCTTACTATAGCAAAAAATAAATAACGAAAGTTTCGAATAATATAGTTACAATTAGTTTGTAATGCAGCGAAGTAAGCAGAAGATTTACGAGAGCACAACTTAGCTAAAATAAAGAGAGATTAGAAGATAAATTCGATATCTTTTTGTATTTTAGAATCTACTAGTTAGTTAACTATTAATGTATTATTTGATTTTATACTTTAAATACTAATGTAATTCGTTGCACAATTAAGCGTAAAATAAAGAAATAAATCAAAGTTCTTTGTTATAATTCTTAGACTTTCTTGTCTATGCGAAAAAGATCTGAAGTAGTAAGTAAAAAAATGTTTATTTAATATTTATATTTGCTTGCAAGTCTTACAAGAAGATAAAGATATACAATATTAATAAATAGAATAACAACAAGTATTTATATTACTTAAATTCTTTTCGCAATCTTAATAATTTTATTAAGTTATAATATTTAAGTCGATGCATTAACTTTTTTATTATATCGAGAGAAATATAATTATTCTTCGACAAAAAATACTTGCGAAAATTAGTTATATTAATATTTTTATTATATTAAAACAATTATATTTAAAAGAAATATTAAGTTATAATTGTTAATAACAAGCTTAATATTTATTGTTAATTCTAACAATAAAAATATTTGCAATTTTGTATTAATCTGTTTCTGCTTTAAGTTTATAAATAAATTATAACTTATAACTTTTTTTGATAGATATTTCTTTAACATTATTCTTATATAAGATTTTATAACGTTGAAGTAATAATTTCTTACGCTATTTATCTTACTTGTTCTAATCTCTTTAATTTAATATTTTCAATTCTTCTCTATTTGTATTTAATAAAGTTGTCTAATAGTTATAAATAAGTAATTAGTAATTAAAGTATATATTATTGCAGCTAATATTTAGACGTTTTCTTTCGATAATACAAAGAAAATTTTCGAAGACTGTTAAATTGAGATGTCAATTAAATAATTTCAATAAAATATACAATTTAATATTTGAGCATTAAACAATATAGCAACAAGAAACAATATTAAAATTATATTAAATACTTAAATATAAAAACATATATAATAACAAGATTAAAAACAAAATTATTAATAAAATATATAAATAATATTTTTTCGTCGCAAATTAAATAATATGCAAGTTTGTTGTTAAAAAAACTCTTATTTAAAATAAGACTTAAAAAGAATAACAATGCAAATAATTAAAAAACAAGAATAAAATAAAGTTTCGCAAAATTATTTTAATTCTTATATATAATTATATGCAATTACATTTAAATTGCTTTAAATTATACAACTTATTTTTAACTTTTTTAAAAATAAGCGAATTAAATTTAATTAGTTTTTATATAAATATTGTAATTTAAAGTTATAATTAATATTTGCGCTTACAATTAAAAATAAATAATTGTTAAATATATTCTTTTAACATATTTTATATATTAATAAAAAAAGCTTAAAATTAACAAAAAATTATTATTACAAATTTAAAGAACTTATTAAGCAAAACAAAACTTATTATTGCAATAATTTGTATAATAATATTTATTAATTTGTTAAACAATTTTAAACAACAATATTATTAAAGATACTTAAAGTCTCTTTAGATTTATAAAATTCTTATATAAAGAATTTTTTTATATTCAAATATTATATTAAAGAATGCAAAAGATATTATAAAGTTAAAACAATATTAATATATTATTAAGACAAAACTAAAATAACAAAATATAAAAGAAAAAAAGAAATTGCAAATTCTAATTAATTAAAACTTTAATAAGTAGATACTAATATTGCTTGTCAAATTATAATTAATTATAATTCGAATTTCGAAATATATAGTCTTGTATAGACTCTTAAGAATGTTAAATAAAGTTAGAATTAAAAAAAGAAAGATTTATTAAGATTTATTAATATTTATTAATTATTAAATAATTTAAATACAATATTTATTAAATATTTTGTATAATAATTAATCGAAAATAAATTATTATTTTAATATATTTTTTATATTATTGTTTAAAATATTGTTATTTATTGCATATTAATAATATGTATAATTGTATTTAATTTACAATTTTTATTCTCTTTAAATAGCAAATTATTATATATCAATTTTATCAATATAATATTACGATTTTTTTATATATTATAACTTTGTTTTTTGATTGTTTTTGCGATATATAATAAAAATCTTAAAAAATTTTATTTTATTTAATATATTAAATTTATTCAATTATTGTTGATTTTTTGTAATTAAATTGTATATAAATTTAATATATAAATAAAAAAGATTCGTAAATTTTTGTCAAAAAAATATTCTAGATAATAATTAAAAATTAATTCTAAAATTAGTTTAAAATTCTAAAATTATAATACAAATATATCGAAAAAGATATTTCGAGTACTTTTGAAAGAATTTTATTTACAATTATTTTAGATTTGTTAACTTTCTATTTGTGTTTAAGAATTAAAATTTTGTATTTACAATAACTTTTATATTGTACAAGTTAAATTCAAAACAAGCAACTTAAGTAAAAAAGTTTATTTAGATTTTTTAAATAATATTTTGCTTTTTTTAATATATAAGTTGTGCAAAAATTAAAATTATTGCAATTGCAAGCTTAAGTTTCTCGACTAATATAGTAATTAGATATTATATTTTCAAATTATTTTTTAAGATTAAAATCTTATATTTGCAATAAATTTTATATTATATAAGTTAAATTCAAAGTAAATAATCGAAATTAAAGATAGTATTAAGATTTTTCAAATAGTATTCTAATTTTAGTAATATACAAATTGCACAAAAAGTTATTGCAATTGCAAACTAAAATTTCTTAAAAAATTAAAAACTCTAAATTAGAAGTTAACAACTATATATTATATTTTTCTATTATTTTTTAAAAGTTAAAATTTTAACCGATTATAAATTTTGCTTATATTGCTCAAATTTAATAATTTTAATATTGTTGAAATACGCTTAATAAGTTTTACAATTTATACTACTTTGTAAAAAAAATTACTTGTGCAATATATAAACTATTGCAATTGCAAATTTTGATTTTTCAAATATATAGTAGTCTTAACGTTAAGACTTGATACTTTTTTTAGTTTAGTTTAACTTTCTAATTAGAAATATTAAATTAATATTAACAAATATAGAGTTTCGAATTAATTATATTACTTGAAAGCTTTGATTGCTAGTTAAGCAAATAAGAAAAAAAATTCTATAAAAAGATTTTATTATAAATTTATTTATATATTAAATTTAATTGTTATATTTATAACAATTTTAAATAATTTTATATTTAAATATTGATTTATAAAAAAAGAATTTTTATTAAATAGCAAAACTATTAACAATATATTCGATCTTATTATAATAGCTATTAATTTCAACAACAGATTATACGAAAAAGCTATAAAAACAAGTTATAATTAATTTTATAAAAAAACAAAAATCTTTCTTGAGTTTACAATTAAATATTAGCAAAAAGAATTTTGTTTTAATTAAAAATACAATAATCTAAATTATCGTAAGTTTATATTTATAAAATCAAATTTTACTTAGCAACGTAGAAAGAAGAATTTTAAAAATAAGCAAAATTATAGATTTTAAGAAACGTGCTATTTATGTAATAAACTAGATTATTTTGCAAAGAATTGTCGATTGTAAAATTTAATAAATTATTAACAAATTAATACTATATTAAGAAAGATATTTAATAGTTAAAATAATATTAAAAAGTAAATTAATATAAAGACAAATACTCTCGAAATTAAATCAAATAACAATTACTATTTAATAGAGAATTTAAACTAATTATAAAAGTTCTAAATAAAACATTATTAAGTAAGACACTTATATTTACGCAAAAGATAAACTAAACATTTAAGAAAATTATTAAATTTTACAACTTAATTATTAAATTAAACAAAAAGTACAATTAAAAGAATTTTTACAGTTATATAAAAAATATTACAAATTATTTTAACATCTTAACTAACTTATTAAAGATTGTAAATAAATGCGAAAAAAAGTTAGAAAATAATGCTATTACAAAATACAAAAAAATTAAATTAAATACTATTAAAAAGTAACTAAATTACGCAAATTTTAATTAAACAACTTGCTATAACAATTTATACTAAACTTATTTTCAAAAAAGAAAAAAAGTTAATTAATTCTTTTAAAAATTAAAGTTATTAACTTAATATCGAGAACAAATTTAATGTAAACAAACGCTCGAAATAGAAATTGCAACACAAAAACAAAAACAGTTTAACTTTCTTAGTAAAAAATGTATTAGAAAAATGCAATATATTAATTTAGTAATAACAACTAAACTTAATAATATATATATAATATTTTATTATATTAATTAAAATTAATAATTGTCGACTTGTTATAATAATTAATTCTAATATAATAAGTAGTTTTATAATAAAAGCTCTAGTAAAAAGAGCAAAATACTTTACTTAAAAGAAGTCTAACGTATACAATCTAATAATTGTAAATAAAATCTTACTATTTGTAAAAAATAAAAAAGTAAATAAAAAACAAAACTACTATTAATAGCTATTTAGCAATATTATAAGAAACTAATCTTTAATATAGTAAAAATAACTACTTATAATATTGTATTAAAAATATCTTAATTAAAGCAACACAATCTAAAAGTTAACTAAAATATATAAATACTTAAATTTGCGTAATATAATTACGTAATTTATATCTAATTTACGTATTAATCGCGTTCAATAATAGATAAAAAAACAAATTGAAATATAATTGCAAATAATAAGCTTTTATTTTTTGTAAAGGAACAATTTAATAAAGTTCGATTTAATAAGTATTAATACAAGTTAATTAAACTGTAAAGTTAAAATAAATAAAGAAAATTGCGAATTTTATAAGAGTCTTAAATTATTTAGTAGAGCGAAGAAAGCGTTATATATATTATAAATATATAACAATTAAAAGTATTTATTTTAAGAAGAGAAAACAATAAAGACTTTCTTGAAAGATTAATTATAAAATTACAAAATCAAACTTAAATTAGACAATCAGTTTATGTTTGAATTTATATATATTCTTTTCGAAAAGAAGCTTCAGACGCTTCGCGAATATCTAACAAAAATCGACAAAAAAAATTACTAAAAAATTCTAATTACAAGCAAGATATTCGATTCTTTTTATATTTAAATTTTTTATTTTTTTTAATCTATATATAAATTATTAAAAGTTAAACAATATTATAATTAAGAATTGATACTTATTACTTAATATTAACAAATTTTGAAATTTATTATTTGAAGCAAAATACTTTATTAAACTAGACTTACAAGAAATATATAATCAAATTAAGATTAAAACCAAAAAAAAGTAAAAAACAATTTTTCGCATATAGTATAAATTATATAAATATATAATAATATTGTTTAAACTTACAAATATTTTAACAATATATTAATTAATAATTAATAATATATTATAACAATATCTAAATCGATCTGTTATAATATATTTAAACAATATTATAATTTATTTAAATATCTTAAAAAGTATATTAATTATGTTTTTAAAATATTAAAATATATAAATAGAAGAAATTTACATCTTAGATTAAAGAAATACGAATTTTATTAAAAAAGAGTTAACTTTTTAAAATTTGTTATTAAGCAATATAAAGTATATATAAATTTCGAAAAATTGCGAACAATTAAAGAATAAAAATTATCTATTAATGTTAAGAAATTATAATTCTTTCTAAAGTTTATAAAGTACAATAAAAAAATTATTAAAAACTACTTTATAAATACAATATTATTAACAAATCTTAGGGGGAAAAAATACGTTATAAATATAAAAAGTAACAAAAAAGAAATTATTTCAAGACTTTAAGTTAAGATATTTAAAGAAAATAGTATTAAAGATATACAATTAACAATTACTTAACAAAATCGAAATTACTATATTAAATTTAATTAAAGATGCATACTTTAATTAAATATTTAAAAATATATAACACTTAATAAATATATTTCTCGAAAAAACATTTATTAATTAAACAAAATTATAACATTTACAACAAGAAACTATTCGCTATAGCAATTTTTTTAAAATTATAAAAAATATATATCGAAAAATTGTTAAAATTTACAATTTTTACAAATTATAAAAATCTTGTACACTTTACTATTACTAAACAATTTAACAAAAAACAAATATATTAAAGAAAATAACTTAAACAATATAAGTTTAAAACACAATATATTTTAAATAAAGATAATAACAAAGTAGACGCACTTAGCAAAAAAAGTAGTTACGTAGAAACGAAGAAATTGCTTAATTACAATATACTTAAAATTAATAACAACAAATTATTCTTAATAAACAAATATCAACTAAATACTATCTTACAAATAGTTAGAAATAATACAAAAAAGTTTTTAATAAAAAAAGAAAAACTTTCAATATCTACTAATAAAATTAACAAATATATAAAAAATTATTATAATAAATTATTACAAAAGTACTTAAAAGTAATTAAAATTCTATAATTTTTACGCTAGCATTATTAGTTTTTACAAATAAAATAAGTTGTCGAAATATATATTAAATAATATCTTAGTTGTTAGCAAAACAAATATAATACGCACGCAAACTATAATAGAATTTAATATTAAAAATTATTTAAATTGTTACAGAATAAAATTATAATAATTTTTATTATTAAGTTGCTTAAATTAACAAACTTAACAACTAAAAACAAATATAATTAAATATAAATAATAGTTAATAAGTTTATTAAATACTTATATATTATTGTATGCAAAGAGAAATTTATAATAAAACAATTAAAATATATTATATTGAATTAGCTTATATAATATTATAATATACTTAAAGAATTAATTAATAACAAAAACAAACTCTTTATATTTAATTGTTAAAAGACGCTTCTCTTAATATTAAATACAAGACCTAAAAATATTTATTAATTATTACTTAATTACAAATAATTAAACAAAACAAACAAATTAAAGTTTAAAGCAATATTTAAGATATTATATTAATAATATTTATAATAACTAAGTATTACTTTTATCTATAATATAATTAGTGCTTAATACAAAGATTTTATATATTATTAAAATAACTTTATTTTTTGTTAATTATAACGAGAAAATCAATTTTTTAAAAAAAGAACGCATATATCTATTAGCACAATCAAATATTAAAAGAGTAGTAATACTAAAAAAAAAAAAAAAAATATCTTAAGAATGCAAAAAAGATTAATTAAATAAAAAAACAAAAAACAAAAAATAACATCTTAATTAAGAAAGAGAAATAAAATATATCTTTTTATAAAAAAAATCTTAAAACAAGAAATTTCAACAAGAAATTTAATTATATCAAAATCGAATTATTTTTTGTTAAAAAAATTGAAAAATTAATCAATTACAAACTTAACTTACTTAAGAACGCTAAAGTATTTTTAATATTTTATATATTACTACTAAAATTAATAAACTTAATTATATTTTTACAAAATATATTTTATTTTTATTTACAAGAAAAGAAACAATTTAAAATTAAGAAATTTCTATAAAAAAAAAAATTAAAAATATTTAATTAACTAAAAAAAAATTTATCTTCGAAAATATATAAAAGTTATATAAGAATTTAAAGAATTATTTTAATAAATTGCAATATAACAAAGTTGCTTATAAAAGTTAACAAAATATTAAAAAATAAAAGAGTAAACAAAATTAAATTAATAATAATATTAAACAAGATTTCGAATATCTCTTTAATATATTCGATCTTTTCTTTGCTTTTTTTTTTTTTTTTTTTTTTTTTTTCGATTTGATATTATTTATAGTTTTTGAACAATAAAGTTAAAGTTTTTTATTTTGTTTTATGCGCAATTCTTAAGCGCAACTTTGTTATTTTATTATTTAATTTTTCAATTTTTTAACAATTTTATTTATTTCTTAATAGTTAAAAGTAAAATTGTTATTTTAATTTTTTCGATAACACTTTTTATACTTAAGATACTTCCTATTTATTTAATAAGATACGTTAAATAGAATATAAACTTAACAATAATATATTGTAAAAATAACGTATTTATAGCAAGTAATTAAAAAAGAAAAAAGAAAAAAGAAAATTTGTTAATAAAAATAGAATAATTATAATAAGTTAACTTTTAAATATCTTAAATTCAAAAATAATATAATTAAGATAATTAAAATTTTAAGTTTCTTAGATATCTTAAACTCTTAATAATAAAAAAGTATATAAATTTAGAACGCAACTCTCTTATAAATTGTATTTATTTTATCTTAAGTTTTAATTTATTGTTACAATTGCTATAAGTTACAAATTCTTATTATTAAGTAATTGCTTACATTGTTTAAAGATATCTACAAATTACTTTAATAATATTATTTTCTCTAATATTCTTTACGAAAGTACTAGCGTAATTTAATTATATTAGTTAATTTTTTATTTTTGTTTTATAAAAATAAACAAATTTTTTATATAAATTATAAAACTAGACTGATTGTTTTTGGAACCGAAACCCGAATTCTTGACGCCAAGAGTCGGGTCAATTCCTTGGCGTTTCGGGTTGGTTCCAAAAGTTGGAACCGAAAATCGAAAAACAGTTAGTCTATATAAAATACAAAAAAAATTGTTTATTAATTGCAATAAATATAGTTATTAAAATTAATATATAATTAAGAATTTTTATTATAGATTTTTCGAATTCGAATTATTTTCGAGTTTTTTTTTTAATAATTTTATTAAATTATTATATTTATTTTTATTTTTAATCGATTTGTTTTATTAATTTTTTAAGATATTTTTAAATTTTTATTAATTTCAAATAAATAATTTATTGTATATATAAGATTTTTAATTGTTTTAATTTTAAAAAAAAATTATAATTATAATATTAATTTTAAATATAGATTAATCGCGTCGGATCGAATTATCGAGTTCAAATCAAGTATTCGACTCGAATCGAATCGAGTCGATTTCAAAAGTTGAAATCGAAAAGTTGATTCGATTTCTAATATTAAAATTGTCGAATCGAGTTAATTTCTAATATTGAAATCGAAAACCAAATTATATAAATAGTAATTTCTTAAAAACGCAATATTTTGGCAAAAGTAATGCATATATATAATATATATTAGTAGTTATTATAATAAATAACTAAAATAGTTTAAAATATATTAAAATTAGTTAATTTAAATTAATTTTTAGTATTTCTTGACATCGATTCGATTTCAAAAGTTGAAATCGAAAATCGAATTAATTCGATTTAATTCGATTCTTAAAAAATCGATATTTAAGTCGATTTCTAATGTTGAAATTGTCGGATCGAATTAGTTCCAAAAGTTGGAACCGAAATTTAACTCGACAATCAATCTATTTAAATATTATTTATATTGTTTTTTTTAATAAATAATATAGATATTTTAATTCTTAATCAATTTATTATATTATTTGAAAAAAAAAAAATAATAAAGATTAAAATTTATTATTTATTAAAGAATTATAATTATTATTTGTTTTAATAAAAAAAATTATTAATTATAATATTTTAGTTATATTTTTTTATAAATTAATATATATATTTTATTAATTTAAACAATTATTAGAATAAAATATTAATAAGAATTTTTTTGTTAATATATTAAAATTATTTGTAAAATTAATTTTTTTATATAATTATTTTGTTTTTATAATATATTTTGTTAATAAAAATATATTTAAAAATAACTTTTTATTTTTATATTATTCTCTTAATCTAGATTCGTGTAAAAAGATAACTTCTTTCGATATATCTTAATATTGTTTTAAGCGATCTTTGTATCAACACTCTTGCGTACATTTATATTGTTCTAGTAGCAACTAACTTTGTTCTTACAAGATAGCGTTTGTCAATTGCGTATTTATATTATCTCTTAGTACTTTACAAGTATTATTTATATCTTAGAGATAATATCTACGACAATTGTATAATAATAGATCGACTAAACAAAATAGAAGTCAAATATAAAATTGCAATTGCAAAAAGAATTTTTAAGTATTTAGAATTCTCTTAAAGTGCTTATCTATAAACTAATTCTAGTTCTTTGCTTACAACTATAAATAATTAAATATTCTTCTTTCTTTTCTTTTTCTTTTTTCTCTCTTTTAATTATTCTCTCTATACTTTCTCTTTTTTGTTTTTGTCTTTTTTGATTTATACTACAACTATTTGTAATTTATGTTTAATTTATTATAGTTTGTTGCAAAGTTCTACGTTATACTCTCTAGACAATCTCTACTATATTCTAGTCTCTTATTGCAAAAAGCTATATATTTATACGCGACTATTACAATTAACAATACAAAGAGATAAACAAAAAGCATTGAGCTACAAGTCTATACAAAAAAAATATAAAATTGTATATTAATAAAATAAAAGATCTATAAAAAGAATATATCGAATATCTCTTTTTTTATATTTTATAGATTTTTCTACTTATTATTGAATCTTTTTAGATATTGCAAGTTGATAAATATTAAGTTATATTATATACTTAAGAAGTTATTTGTTAGAAAAATCAACAATTTCTTTTACTAAATATACAATAAGTACAATATTTAGAAAGTTAGCTTTGTTATTACTTACTAGTATTAGTTTAGCTAGATATATATTAAATACAAGAATCGACAAATTAGTTTGCTAATATTAAAAAAAAATTACAAAATATATTATTACAAATTCAAGAGTATTAAGCAATACTAACAAGAATAGATTAATTTATTGTTAAATCTTTAACACAAAAGTATAGTTTAAATAATAGCAAAACAAACAAACTTTTATTAAATATAAAAAACTTCTTAAAAATATTTTGTTATTATTAGATAATTAATATTAACTTCTATTTGTACAAATACTAGCAAATATAGATTATTACTCTTTTATTGTTAATTGCAATTATTAATTTTTATTCTAAAACACTATTAAGAATTATTTATAACAATATCGATCTATTTGTATTGCGCAACAAAAATACAAGTAAAATAGCTTTAATCTTGCAACTTCGCTTAAAAAAATTTAAGTTATAACAAAAGCAAAAACAATTGTAAATAAAAATTCTCTCTTAATTTTTTAGCAATATTAACTTTAATGCAAGAAGATCTATATTTTCTTTATAAACAACAATTTAATTTTTTGTATAATTTTTTATATTGTTGCTCTTGTTTGCAATAATAGTGTCTTTTGAATATCTAATATCAATTTTCGAGTAATTTCTATACTTAAAATATATTCTAGATTGAATTGCTTGTCAATTTAGTAATACAAAACAATATAGAAAAAGTTTGTCTTTAGCGTATTTAGCTCTTTAAATTAAGAAAAAAGTAAAGAGTTAAACAAGTTTCTTCTTTACAATTAATATCAAAAATAAATAAAAAATTTAAAAGAAAAAATCGACTTTGTGCAAATTTTAATTACTTATTGTCTTTGTCGAGCGACAAATAATATAATTAACAATAAATTTTAGAGAATTTAAATTAGTTAATAATTAACTAATTAAAATAGACAATTTTAACTTAAACAAAACAATATATAATCTAATATTTAATTATATTAGTTTTATAATCTTTTAACAAAATTATTTCTTTCAAATAATTTGTTACAACACGCAAGCAATCTATCGAGATATTGTGTTATAAGAGAACTTAATTGTTGTCTCTTATTAAATAAGTTGCATAATCAATTTTTATTAATTTCGCAAATTGTTTTTTTAACAATTGCAATATTTGTAACAAAATGCAAATTTTTAAGAGTTGCGCAAGTATTAGCAAAGTCTCTACAAACAAATTCGCAAGAAGTTTGAATTTATTTATCGAACAAAAAATTAGTCGATTTATAACAAATATTAGCAAGTTAAGCAAGATATTGATTGTTTATTTAAAATAAAAGAGCAAATACTTAAGATACAATTGTATACAAACTACAATATAGTAGTTTTAATACAAGATATATTTGTTTAATTAACAATTAACAATTCTATTCTCTTTTTTGTTTAGTTTCGTTTAGCTTCGATAAAATATATCTTTGAGAAACGCGCATATATTGCTTAAATCTTCTTCGATTTATTATTGTTCGCCAAGTATAATAGAAAACTAGATTGACAAATTTTTATTGTCGACAACTTGATTTTGTTGTATATTTGTTAAGAACAACGTCTTCGAAAATCTTATTAATAGATAGACTAATTGTTCAGGTCGGTTTTTCCCCGAAATCTATAGTTCGACCCGAAAGTTATATCTAATTAGATTAAGTTTTAATCTAATATAGTTAGTATTTTTATAATTTATACAATTTGGTTCCAACTGTTAGAATTAAACAATCAGTCTACTTATTTGCGCTATATAATATTAATTGCGTATAGATAGAATTGCTATTAGTTATATTTGTTTGTACTATTCTTTTATTCTCTTTTGCGTAGACTTTTCTACAGAATTTTTTTTTTGCACGTATTAAGTATTGGTTGTGTTTTTCGTCTACTTGATATAATATTATTTGTTGTTAAAGTTGCTATTTTTTGCATATATATCTATATCTTAGTCGAGCTATTTTTCTCTATATCGATAATTTAATATATTAGCGTTCTATAGCAAAACAAAACTCTTTGTTACAATTGCGTTTGAGCTCTTGTAATTTATGTCGAAGATTTAATTAAAATTAGAATTATCTTTTTTTAATTGTTAAAAATTAAAATCGAATAGTATATTAATTTGTAAATTTTTTTTATAAGTTTCTAATTCTTTTTGTAGAGTTATTTGTTTGTAATAATCTTGTAATTACTTAAGAAGCAAGATTAACTAAATCTTTTCGTAAAGTTTTGTTAAGAATTGATTCGAAAACTTTTGTATTACACTTAGATTGACGAAAGAGACAAGATATTGTACAAAACAATTTGAATAATTAGACTGATCGCGTCGAATCGGATTACTAAGTTCGGATCGAATATTCGATCCGAATTGAATCGAATCAATTTCAAAAGTTGAAATCGAAAACTCGATTCGATTTCTAATGTTAAAATCGACAATTTAAATCGATTTCTAGAATTAAAATTAAATCGATTTTTCGATTTTAACTTTTAAAATCGATTCGATTTCTAATATTAAAATCGACAATTCAATTCAATTTCTAGAATTAGAATCGAAATTCGATTCAAGAAAACCGATTCGAATTGTTAAGACTACTATTTTTAGCAATTTATTTTATTTTTAGTATTAATTAATTAATAATTTAATAGAAATAATTAATCTATTTAATTTAATTAATAAATAAATATAGTAGATTATTTTTATATTATGCATTACTATTGTACATTATCTAAAAAATAATTAAAAATCCAAATTTAAACTTATTTTATACTATTTTTAGTATTCTTGACGTTCTTGGCGATTCGATTCAATTTCTAACATTGAAATCGAGAATCGAGTTAAATCGAATTTCGAATCGATTTCTAATATTGAAACTGTCAAATCGAATTGATTCCAAAAGTTAGAACCGAAACCCGACCCAACAATTAGTCTATAAATAATAAAGTAGAACTACTAAAGTTAAAATATTAGTTTAAAGACAAATAAATACAATAGCAATAAATTAATAGATATTTACTAAATATAGTATTAGATAGCAAAAGCTAACTAATTATTTCGAAGTGTTTGTTGATTTTTGAAATAAAATTCAATTTGTCGAAACTATAAATAGTTTAAAATACTTAAATATATATAAAAGAAGTTTTGAAATAAAGAGCAATTATAACTTGTTTAAAGATTAATAATATTTTAAGACTTACAAAAATTAATATTAATAAAGATTCGATAAATTTAACTATTAATAACGTCTATTATTAGCTATATATAATCGTAGATAGTATGTTGTTTGATTAACAATTAACTTTAATAGATTTTGATTAATATTCTTAAGTTTAAAAACAACAAGTGTCTAAAGACAATAGATATTTATTAGACAAATATCTTGTAATTAATAATATCTAGAGACGAGTGTTTAAAGACAAATAATATTTTGAGACAATTGTTTTCAAATTAAATATATCTTTGAACGTATATTTTAAGATGTTGTTTGTCTTCAAACGCTAGTTGTTCTAAGATATAAGTCTTAGAATGTGTTATATTTGCAAATACTTAGCTCAAGACAATATATATCTTAAGACTTATATCTAGTTCAAATATATTAGAACAATATTTTATAGCAGATGTAACAAACATAGTATCTGGAGACTTATTATATCGAAATCTACAAATAGTATTAATTTCGTTCTTGCTTCTTTAGATCAATATGTAATCTCTAGCGTACAGAGAATAGCAAACACTATAGAGACAATTATAGCATAAATATTAGAAGAATAACAAAGAGAGAGAACCAAAATCTATTTTGGGTAAAACCAGTTATAGCCCTAGATTTACCCAAAATAAAAAGTCGGAAGATATAACTAAATTGATGTTGAATCGTTACAATAGAAAGAACGTTAACAACTATTGTTGAAACAAATATAAAACAAGTAATTACTTAATATTGTAATGTTCGATTAACTTACAATTGTTTTAGAAGAAGATAAAATTGTCAAATAGATTCTTCTAGAATTTCTAACTTGCGAGTCTAATAGATTTGCAAGTTCAAATTCGCAAAATCGTAACTTTTTTAACTCTCGCTACGAGTATTCGATATAACTCTAGAAGTATTACAACGCATACAATAGCGACTCGCTACGATTATTAATAATTTAAAGAGTACTATTAGACAAAAAGTAGCAAAAGTTTACTTAACAAATATTATTATTGTTAAGTTGTTAATATTAGAGTTTGAAGTCAAACTTTGCAACAACTTATAAATAAAATATATTAATAAAAATTGCATAATTAATATTAGCAATTTTTTGTATCTTATATCGTACTTATTTTACGAAAAAATTAAAAAACTTTTTTTTGCAAATAACAAATTTATAGATAGAAGCTAACTTATATTGTTTAATATTATTATCTTAAGTTGTCAATTATATATCTTTAAAAAAGAATATAGTTGCGATACTTTGCAAGTTGTGTCAAAAACTAAAAAAATATTACAAAAGAAGAATATCGAAGTATAATACGCTAAATATAATTGTACAAAACTTGTTACAAAACAATTTTCTTTATTATCTTAAAACTTACTAAGATACTTTAAAGATAAAAAAAATATTTGCAATATTATTATATTAAATATTTATATAAACTTTAAAAGATAACTTAAAACAAATTTGTTAATTATATTATTATTTTATTTTTTGTTATTTAAATATAAAAGACAATCTTTATTAATAGCGACAATCAATTGCAAAAATGCAAAATCTAAATAGCTATATTAGTTTCTTTGTCGAAGCTTAAATTAAACAAAGAATTTACAAATATATATATTAAAGCGAAAAAAACAATAGCAACAAAATATACAAAAAATATCTTATACATATTTACGCGAATCGAATTTCGCAAAATTACGAATATATAAAATAAACGCTTAAGAAAAATTTGCGATACAAACAACAATAATTAATACTAGTTGATAAATTTGTTGCTAATAGTAGAAATAGTATTTTAAAGCTTAATTTAAAGCTTCTCTTGCTCTATAAATTTGTTATTGTTAGAAAAATATTATATATTTATTTATACAAAAAGAATCTACTAATTTTTATTGCAATTATAATTCTACAAAATATATTAATTCTTATTTAAAGTCTTTGATTTAGTATATTTATTATTTATATACGCATATATTAAGAATATATAAAATTATACAATTAATAGCGAAAAGTCTAATACATTGTAGTAAGCTACAAGACAACAATAGTTTCAACGCTATTGCAAAAAACTTAAAACAATATATCTAATTTAATACAAATTTAAGATAGATTTTTTGTAAGTTTAATTAAAAACTCTTGAAGCAATCTTAATTAAATATTCAAAGATTTTCGATTATAGATAGAAGAACTATTGAATTAATATTGTATATCTTGTAACAAATACTATAATTATTATAATAAGTATTATACTATTAGATTTGTTAATAATTTTCTAGATTTCTATTGCTTTAGACTTGAAGTAAAATTAAAAAATAATTGAATACGAAAGACATTAACAAGCATGCATCTAAAAGAGCTCAAGAACGTAGAGCAATTAACACATAAATTTAAATTTTTTAGGAGCAAGAATTGTTCGAAACGATATTCGTTTTAGTACGAATATTTAGGCTGATCGTTCGGGTCGGTTTTCCCCAAAATCTATAACCCGACCCGAAAGTTATATCTAATTAGGCCAAGTTTTAACCTAATATAGTTAGTATTTTTATAATTTATGCAATTCGGTTCCAACTATTAGAATCGAACGATCAGTCTACAATATAAATAAAAATAAGATTAATATATAAAAAAAATTTATGCAATTAAATTTTAAGAAATTAGTTCTAAAACTTTATAATAAAGTAATTAAAAAATTTCGTGCATTAACAATACAAATAAAATCAAAAAAATTAATATTTTTGTTTATTTTTATTTTAACAAAAAGTATTTAATATTTAAATAAAATATTATTAATGTTAACAAACTTTGCAAACAATTATATATATTT
>JAABUL010001250.1_pt1 | contig 49338 bp, 40 predicted proteins | sample 5559151 | NCBI WGS metagenome assembly JAABUL01 (sample SAMN10711876, study PRJNA513368) | rock metagenome | isolation source: Antarctica rocks | place: Antarctica: Victoria Land, Pudding Butte sud
GTCGGTGATGTATAGATAGCCTAGTCCAGCCCCGACACAAATGGCGGAGGCAATAAAGAGCGTTTTGAATTGAAAAGGTCTTTGTATCGACTTGGCCGTCGTGTAAGCGCGAAGGTTGAACGCAGGCGTTTTGGTGTAGCAGCGAAGTAATGCACGAGTGCTCTTGAGCGATTGTCGTCGAAGATGAATAATATGGTCCAGTGCACGTAGTGTTCCTGCGCCGTGCATGATCATATCTGTACTTGTTCAGTCTGCTCTAGCTATTGAATATCTCAAGGTTTTGGGGTATCAGGTGTTGTGTATTGGGCACTTTTCGCAGCCGGGATTTTCTGTTGAGCCTACCTCGTTGTAGCCAAAAAAGTGCGAAAGCATGGCAAGAAAACCTTTTGTACCAAGCACTTTGCAGTACCACGAGTACCAACCACAAGTGAGCCCGCTCGCTTAGTAGTGGCAGGAGAAGCCACCAGTTCATTGATCAGGATCTGGCCTCTTAGCGGAGGATCTACTCTAAATCTTAAGCCCCGAGATCCACTTATGGTTGGTACAAGTAGGTTTTGCACAAATTTGGCAGTTGCAAATTGGGGGTAAATTCGAGCCTGCGTTACTTACCTTAGATAGAATAGGGTGCTAGCGCAACCTATCCTCACCCTAAAAGCGGCAGCCTCGGGTGAGCCGTTTCTGTCGTCTTCAGGTGCTAATTATCCACAGTGGGGGTAAGAAGTCATGATCGCTTCTCGAGACCTAGCGAATGCATTTGATTTTGGTGAGAGGACTTTTCTTTGTAAACTGGTATAGGTAACTTATGTTATGGCCGTGCTATCACTGCGTTTCTTGGCGGGATCGAAGCTATTCATTTCAGCGGTATGGAGAGGGAATTTTTATATATAAGACTATTGTATCGTCGTTCTAATCTCCACCATCACGACAATCCGTGATTGATTTGCTTTGCAGTTGTGGATGTGATGCAGAGGCATATAGCAAAGAGCATCACGAGTCGTACTCTTCGAGCCATTTTCAGGATTGAACATATATCGTTCTAGTGTGTAGTCAATTCTTCACCCCCACCTTATGTATTTGACATGAGTTCGTCACTCAAGCCTGCCACGCTCCTCGCCCTCTGTAACGCAAAGCAGCTCCTTTTCCGTATCTGGATCAGTTATCTTGCATCCAACATCGTTTGTACACCCTTCTGGAATCCATCACAGTCAATGACAAAGCCCCAAGTCCTGGCGCAGTTGAATTCCACGCATTCATCGGCAAATCCCGGGCTTGTCGTTCCACAGGCGTCCTTTACTAGTATGCAGTCCCATCCTTTGGTAAAGGCATCTTGTAAACTCCCACTCACGCATTGATCCGTGTTCACTCCTGCAAAGAAAAGTGTCTTGATTCCTTCCCCCTCGAGATACTGCGTACAAGGTGTGCCACTGCCCCACAGTCCTGACATGCGGTTTTTGTGGATCCATACATCAGCTTTGTTCCCTATCTTTCCACCTTCTACAAAGGCATCGTTCAACTCCGTCGGAAGGCCCGCATTCCATGTATCCCTCATGAGTAACCTTCCAGCGTCTACGGTCCTCCCATCTTCGACGGTGACGAGGCCAATATCGCTACCAAGGCCCTGATATATTCTCTTCGGCTTCCCATTCTCAGTCAGAGCTTTTTCTTCCAGTACTCCGTCCTTGGCCTGCATGAAGTGTTCGACTGCCTCCTGGTTCACTCCATGTGCATCGATTGCTGGCAAAGACTTCTTCTTGCCTTCTCTCTCGAGCGTAGCCTCGAATCCAAAAGCTCGACGTGTGCTCGGAGGCATCTCTTCAATGTCCCTGTCTGTAAGCCCCCAGTTCAGCCAAATGATTTGTATGCCGGCTCTCCTAGCCGCAGGAATCGCTGTGTCAAGCAATCGCTGCGCAGCTTTGTTGCCAGCTCCATTAGCAGGTCGACCCAGATATTTAGAGAGAAAGAAATTTTGCATGTCGATAATGACAAGGGCGCTCTTAGGTGGGGAGATGATGATTGGAGTTGTTGTCGTTGAAAGGGGGAACGATGAACTGGGCGAGGATAGAGGGTAATCAGGAGGCTCGGGACGAGTAAGATCGAATGTCGGCGGTGACGAGGAATGCAGCCAATGATTGGGATAAGTGCCTATCAACGCTCTTCCATGCTTGATAGGGTCCCCGTTGAAATCCTCTGTCAATTTTTCAACAGGATTCATTTTGAACAGCATCTAAAGTCAGTATAATCATTTCAACTCGTGTAAGAGATGCAAAGACCTGGAGTTCGAGGAGGATCCATGATCAGGGGTACGTCGACAGCCATATACCCCGCATTGTTGAGATAAGAGAAGATACGCGCAAAGAGGGAGGTCTTTGGCAGGTACCCACTGATCGCCATGGCTAATAAATTGAGCTCCCATTATAGATACATGTTGGGAAACTGGTCAGCATGCGAGGGAGAAGCAATGCTCTGCACCTGGCGACCGATGGTCATAACCACGATTCACTACCGTGGGTTTTCTGTATCTCTGGATGGTTGCTAGAATCTGTGATGTTGTCAAGTATGAAATTGCCAATAGCCTTTGAGATTCAATCAAAAACCGGGGCCCAGGCTCGACATTGCGTGGAGACGTCTTCTCTTCAGCTTGAAGAATCCTCGGAAGGTCAAAAAGAATTGTGGAGAGGACATCGCCACGCCACCTCGCCACCATCTCCACATCAAATCTTACACCGAGGACCCCACAAAATACTCACACTACTGTATCAACAGGTTTCAATACATTCAGAGACAGCACAAATTCGCTTAGGAAGTATATGACTGTGATACTGCGTCTTCCACATTAGCATCAGCATCGTATCAACACCGGCTGGCGTCAATATACTCGAGTGTCTACTTTCTCCAAAGGTACTCACTCATACCCTGTAAATACCACGCAGATGTCACGTGCACGATGTGTTGCCTCAAACTCCAAGCTTGTGTTTGCGGCGTGGGAGTTGAGAAAATGTGTTTCTCTCGTGCGCATCAAGCTCGTCCCAGAATTGTCGCCGCTGCGTCTTAAACAATAGCATGGCCTTTTTCATAAACTCAACCGGTCCGTCCATATTGAGATGTCAGCAGCTAACATGGACTTTTGCAGCGGAAAACGTTTATCTACAGTCATTAACAAAACAAAGCAAAACATTCGTGTTGAAGGAGTCACAATGCCTATCTCTCAAGCGAAGGTTAAGAGCGTACCTTCGGGCGACACTTTGATCTTGAGCGCTGTCAACAATCCAAGCCAGGAGCGAACACTGAGTCTAGCTTTTGTTAGCGCACCCCGATTGCGAAGGGAAGGCGATGAGGTCAGCGCAACCTACCCCGAGAAGATGGTTCTTGGGAGCTCACATGTCATTTCCGTAGCCATTTGCATATCAGTCTCGGGAGTTCCTTCGTAGTATGGCAGTAGGCAAAGTCATACAATTTAACGTTCTTTACAGCGTACCTACACCAACGAAACGAGACTATGGCACATTCATGCTTCAGAGCGGAGAGTCGTTCCCCGAAGCATCCATTGCAGAAGGATGGGCGAAATTGAGGAATGATGCCGGACGCAAAGACGAATCTCAAGAATCGAAAGATCTTCTGTCCACCCTGGAACTCGAAGAACAGAAAGCCAAGGTTGGTCTGAAAGGTGTCTGGGCAACAACAGGTGGCAAAATAGAAAATTCGTATGAGATCCCTGACCCAAAAAGCTTCGTGGAGCAATGGAAGGGCAAACGATTGCCCGCCATAGTTGAGCGTGTCCTCACTGGTGACCGGATAATCGCTCGGCTAGAAACCTCGACAATCAAACATGTGCAAACAATGATCTTGATTGCCGGCATACGGGCACCTGCAACTAAGCGAGCAGCCACAGTCGATAACAAGGAACAACCCGCCGAGCCATTCGGTAGTGAAGCTCACCAATTCGTTGAAACAAGACTGTTGCACCGAAAAGTGGATATTGAAGTCTTAGGGATCAGTCCACAAAATCAATTAGTATGCACGATTAATCACCCAAATGGCAGTATCGCCAAATTCCTCCTCGCGGCAGGCTTAGCACGGTGCACAGATCATCACTCGACAATGCTCGGCGGCCAAATGTCAGCTCTTCGGGCCGCCGAGCGAGAAGCAAAAGACAAACGAATTGGAGTATTTCAAGGAACAGCTGGCACCAAGTCAGGCGGCAGCGAAATGGACGCAACTATCACCCGTATCCAAACAGCGGACATGGTTTACATGAGGGGAGGAAAGTCAGGTGAAGAAAAACGGGTCAGCCTGAGCAGTATACGGCAGCCGAAGCCTTCGGATCCCCAGCAAGCACCATTCCAGGCGGATGCTAAGGAATTTCTGAGGAAAAAGCTGATCGGCAAGCACGTACGAGTCACCATCGACGGCCACAAGGCAGCGAACGAAGGGTTTGAAGAGCGCGATGTAGTTACAGTCATGGTGAATAACAAGAATGTTGCTTTGCAGCTAGTTGAGGCTGGCTACGCTTCAGTAATCCGACATAAGAGAGATGATGGTAAGCCATGTTCTTCAAATCACGAATACAAGGATCTAATGTTCAATAGAGGATCGAAGTCCCTACTACGATGAGCTTCTAGCCGCAGAAGAAACCGCAAAGACAGAAGGTAACGGGATGTGGTCATCTAAACCTCCACCAGCCAAAAACCTGCAAGACTACTCAGAAACGCTCCAAAAGGCCAAAATCCAGTCATCCGTCCTCCAGCGGCAAAAGAAGATTCCCGCAATCGTTGACTTCGTCCGAGGCGGCTCTCGATTCAGCATAATCATTCCCCGTGAGAATGCCAAACTCACATTCGTCCTCTCCGGCATCCGAGCACCACGTTCAGCCCGTAATCCGAACGAGAAATCCGAACCTTTCGGTCAAGAAGCACAAGACTTTGCCACTCGCCGCTGCATGCAACGAGAGGTCGAGATCGACGTAGAAGGCATAGACAAAGTTGGCGGCTTCATCGGCAGTCTCTACATCAACCGCGAGAACTTTGCCAAGCTCCTATTGGAGGAAGGTCTCGCTACCGTTCATGCTTACTCTGCAGAACAGTCTGGAAATGCGACCGAGCTATTTGCCGCGGAAGGAAAGGCCAAGGAAGCCAAGAAGGGTATATGGCACGACTACGACCCATCTATCAATGATGGAATGGAAAATCTCGCCCTGAATGGAAACGGCACGAATAGCACCGCCGACTCGGACGCTGCACCTCGCCAAAAGGACTACCGTGACGTTACAGTATCTTTCATCGACCCTACAACCGCCCATCTGAAAATCCAGATCATCGGCAACGCCACCTCCGGAGCTCTGACATCTCTAATGTCCGCCTTTGCAGCCTTCCACCGCTCGCCCCCCTCCTCCGAGAAATCCCTCCCCAATCCCCCAAAAGCAAATGAGCTAGTAGCCGCCCGCTTCTCCGAAGATGGCGCATGGTACCGCGCTCGTATCCGACGCAACGACCGCGAAGCCAAGAAAGCAGACATATTGTTCATCGACTACGGCAACAGCGAGACCCTTCCCTGGAGCGAGCTGCGACCGATGACCCAACCGCAGTTCTCTGTCCAGAAACTCAAACCGCAAGCCATCGATGCTGGCCTGTCGTTCCTGCAATTCCCCAGCGGTGCAGATTATCTGAGTGAAGCGTGCAGATTCGTTGAGGAAATCACAGCGGGCAAGGAACTTGTGGCCATTGTCGACTTTGAGGAGAAAGACGGTACGTTGTGGGTTACGCTGCTCGATCCTGGCAATGAGGGTGGAGAAGAGGCGAGCATCAATGCTGAGCTTGTGAGTGAGGGGATGGCGATGGTGAATAGGAAGTTGAGGGGGTGGGAGAAGGCGAAGGGCAAGGTTATTGAGGATCTGAACGCGAGACAGAAAAAGGCGGCCGAGGAGCATTTGGGTATGTGGGAATATGGAGACCCTACCGAGGACTGAATGATTCTGCAGCATCATTGCATTGTAAGGCCAGATAGGTCAGCGTGGATGTCATTCACAGCTATATCGGAAAAGTCATTTAAGCGATACGGTGTATAGGCCGATTCTACCATGCATGCCAACTCAACACATCGAGTTCGTTTGGCTTTTTGTGCAGGTTGCTACATAGAGCCTCATCAATATGTAATTCCCCTCATCATACACATTTCTCATTGCCGCGTTTCGACAGCTCAGTGACTGCTCTGGTGATCGCTGATATGTTCGACTACCCACCCTACTGAGCGATGCCGATGACACCGCAAGCAGGCCTGGCCCCAGCATTCCCCGTAATCTTGCTCTGCTCATGTCCACCCTTGCCCAAATCGTCCGTACCAGCATGCACCACGATTGTGCGTCCGAGGACGCTCTCCGGCCCGATCAGCTTGATGTGCTGGTCTGTGATAGAGCTCTTGGCATTGCCTTGACTATCGGTCTTGAAGTTGCCTATATCACCAACGTGGCGCTCGGAGTCCTCGGGGGCGCCGTGGGTTTTGCTGAAGGGGTTGAAGTGGGGTCCAGCGCTGGTGCAGCCGTTGGTGTTGTCGCCGAATTGGTGGATATGTATGCCGCGCTCGGCTGAGGCATCGTTGCCGGTGATATCGTAGGAGATGGTCGTGTCGGATGACTCGGAGGACTGCTCGAAGGTAACGGTTCCGCTGACCTTCGAGTCACCGCGGAGGACTGCGACTGTGGAGAGAAGGATCGTTAACTTTTGCTTACTGAATGACGCGTATAGAATAGGGTGAGATTGAAGGAGCAGACAAAGAACTTAGATGGGAAAGGAGATGTTGCTATACTGTAGGGAAAACGATTGAGAGGGGATTTTTAGGCCGTAGTGGCATGACAATGCCGTTAATATCAGGAGTCTTGCATAGTCATCTTACCTGCCTTGACCATATTGACGATTATGAATAGTATCGTAGACTGCTATACTTGTTTAGTGTTTGTGCAGTATGTGATGAGACGGAGGGAATTATTAAAGTATCCGAGTAGTGTTGTAGGTGTAGAATACCCCTCCATTTGTAAGTCGACCTACGTCATAGTCCACTTATTCTAATGGCATGCAAGTGATGAGTATCTTGTTAAAAGCTGAAGCTGGTGTACCGCCTTTGGTATCATATCAGCCCAAAGCAGCCCTCGAAGGACATATTCTCAAGACTCGATTTGATCTCAGTGTCGGCCTTCCGGTGCGATGGTCGAGAAGCACGATTCACAAGGCCCACAGTCCACTCAGTGAACACTTCCGATGGCGTACCCCTTTGCGCCGCTCGGAAAAAGTGACCAGCTCTGCAACAGCGACTGTTCTCGTATTGACCGTAGCAACACAGCCGGTCACCCTTTGATATGCATGAGGTTTGGTCAACCCCAGGTCAAGCAGGGGACTTAGAACACGATGAGGCCACGCAGCTTGATATCACAAATCCCAAATCAAGTGGAGCACCATGACTATAGGATTGTTAGTGTCTTGCGGAGCTGCACGCTTATCCTCTGATGTGCCTCTAGATGTTGTTCCAGTCTGTCACTAACATTTTGTTTTCCTCGAAAGGATGCAGATAAGATAAGAATCAGTAATATGGTGATCAAGCCGTCAATCTCAGAGCCAATTCAACTATGTGTTATGGCCTACTGTCTGGCTAGACGCAATGTTTCGAGCCAGAGTCTCATTGTGAGACCTTTCGCCGGCCACCTCGGCTCTAGATTCGATGTGGCTAGGTGCATCTAGAACTAGGTCATCGAAGGATTCCGTAGCTTCCTGTCTGAGACTTGTAGGAAGCATATCAGGTTCTGTAGTTGCAAAAGGGTGTGGTGGAAGGTTGTCTTTTCGGCAATAAGGAAGTAGTTGAATATTAGTGGGGCGTGGTAGATTGGCTGTCGCCTTCCATTCAGGGGGGCTTCTAGAAAGGAGTGAGTATTGCTCTCACAGTATGTCATGAAAGCAGTGAAAAGGACATGTCAACCGTGTTTCAGAGCCTTAATTGTTGCCCTGTTGTCTAACGGGAAGGTCGTTGCGGCTGCCATCACAATCTGGTCCAAGTGACCAATTGAATCTGCGTCAAAACGGTCCAATGTACTATAATTGCGCTTGAGAGAGTCAATTGAGCAATCTCGGCCGCATCCCTGCAACCCCAATCTGAACGCTTCTTTTCTTCCTTCTTCCCTCACGACACAGCCATATCTTTCTTCTCCTGTACATACCAATCTATGTCGATTGAACTGGATCTGCGACCACCATGTAAGTCTAGCACTTTGCCAGTCTAACAGTGCCAAGCCCCTTCAACTGGAAAACTCTGTAGGCGAAGGCACGCATCGCCAAATCTGCCAAATCTGATCTACCTTTCTACAAGCATGGATTCGTCAACACACTTTGACTTCCTTGACCGTTGGAAGACCGTTACGCTAACAGTATCTATGTTGTAGCTTTCAACTCCTGCCTTACATATCCTTGGCCCCAGCGGCGTGGCACTGCATAAATTGCTGGATCCGGATCGTTATACCACGCGACTACCATGTCCTTTTACGAAGCACAGTCATGGCAGATACCTGCTTCCCAATCGTCATGGGACCAGCCTCCACCTCCGCCTCGTTCAGGTGAGTATCATTAAAGGAAGCAAAGTTAGTGTGTGGTGCCTAACCGGTGTGCAGCGACCCAATCGACGACGGTACGTGAAGATGTCGCGGCGTTCGATATACAGATGGAAGGTGCGTAGACGCCACAGCTCTCCCTGCAACAGCCATTACGCCCGTACTCTGTCACGGGAACGTTGATCAAGGTCCTCGCTGACAGCCTCTTAGAGGTGGATCGCGCTGTAGACAATCTAAACAAGAGCGGCAAACTTTTCAATCCTCCGTCACGGCGAGACTCGATGCCTCTGATGGGATCCGGACGCCCGATGTCCGATTTCGGTATGCATGCACAAAGGTACACTTGAAGCTTGCACGTACTTACCGTTATTGCTAGACCCTCGCATGGGCGGCATGCCCCATCATCGTCACTCTATTGGCGACTATGAGCAAACTCGTCCACATTCGGGTTCCACCCTGCAAACTTTCTATGCCAATCAGCGGCATCAACCGAGGCCAAGTGAAGCCGAGCAGATGCTTCAAGCGAAACGTCGGATGGCCGCGCAGCGCGAACGTGAACTGCGCAACTACCACCAGGAACAGCAGTACAACAGGAGTGAGTCTGAATGTTCGCATAACGTTTCAATTGGCTGACGGACAGATGTTTCGGTAGATGTTTCAACACAGGGGAAATCTGATCGTGCAATCAGTCCTAATACAATGAACGAGGAGGATCGCCGAGAACTCATAGCCCGTCAGCACCGTGCCTTGTACGGGAACGAGAGCGGAAACTTTGGGGATGAAGGTCATACCCCTCGCCCGGTTAACCCAACGTCGGGCAATACCAGTGCTGGTGGTCGAGGACCATCTCCACGCTCCTATGACCCCTATGGAATAGGTAAGAACACGGCACAGGGTGGACTTACAGAGGCTGCGGGGCAATTGAGAATTAGCGATTCTGGTCCAACTGGACCTTCACCAAAGCCTCAGCAAGGCCGACCGCGGGCCGATAGCACTTCTTCGCCTGCATCGAACCCTCCGAGCCAGAGTTTCAGCCTCTTTGAGAACGCTGCTCAGCAGTCTAGCCGGACTTCCACCTCGTCTCCTGGCGGCTCGCCTCCGCGCCAAGCAAAGACTTCAAACCCTGGTGTAGCTCCTATCGGAACTCGTCCTGCTCAGAATGCCAACCCAACTCTGGCCAAACGTTCGACGACTCCATCGCCATCTCCACTCGGGTATGGGTTCAACAATAACGAAAATCAAAATCTTAGTGCTATTTCAAACGGAAACGAACGATCTACATCAGCAGCGTCTAATCCATCAACTAGCAAAGACGCCAGCATGGGCGCCGGTGCTACATGGGGCAGTAGTAGCGGCGTTTGGGGCAACAAAACCCTTCAAGCATCTGTTTGGGGTTGAGCGCTCAAAGCAGTCATCGGATTCCATCTAAGTTACACGGCCTGGGAAAAGGGTGTTTTGCATTGTGGGCGCCTGTTGGTCTAGCATGTCGCTTTTACTGAATAATCCCTTTTGCGACGTGCTTTCCAGTCTCTCGAAAAGATGTTCATGCGTAATCTTGGCGTTGGCTGGTCATCTAAGGGCTTTAAGCAATGATGTTCGATCAGTCATTATGAGGTTGTTCAGGATCTCGATCAGTTTACGCGGGATCATATGGCGCGGTCTATGTGGAGCGGATCGTTTGGGCATTTGTTGGGTTATGGTTGGCATGCATGTACATCTATCAGCGAGTACCTTGGCTATCATAATTGAATTGGTGGCTTAACACGGGACACTCATCTCTTCACTCAGTCATCGCTTCTTCCCCAGTGAAAATTTTGTACAGCATGGCTTCCTCCTTTCTAGAGCGGCGTGAACGTCGTTGCCGAAGAACAGCATGGACACCTTTTCTTCATGGACTAACAATTTTCAACAGACGCCAATTATGCTGTCTTGCGAATGTTCGACCTCCTTCTCAGGTCGCCATCCTTCCCCACCAATCGAGCGAGAGGATACTGCGATAGCACCGAAGGGATAGAGATCTCATACCTATCGCATGTTCTAGGATCATCTGGCTACACAACCACCTCTCCGAAGCCACAGAGTGATTATCAAGCAGTCCTTTCTTTCTCATGATGCAAGAGGTAGCGAGGGTGAAAGCTTTTTATTTCATATGTTGCATGCATGCAGAGATGCACACGCTCGGTGAGAGGTTCCTCGATCGTGGATATACATTCCCAAGGAAGAGTTTGGATTATAACAGAAGCACATTAGATCGAGGCTGAAGGTTATGCTATAGCATGCTTGATGCGCAACGGATCTTGTCTATGCAATACTCTAGTTTTGTGAAAGGTGTTTGGTGTTGCTAGATTTTAGGGGGCTGGAATGTTTTCTGTTTGTTTGGTAACGGGTTTTGGGAGCGGGACTTTGACTGGGGAGCTTCTGCTTGATATGGAGGCACGCGGAAGATGTTATGTGAATGTTCAAGGGTCTTCTGTGGTGATAATTCAAACGATTCAAGAATCGTTGAGATATTGGAAGCTTGAACGCGATGCTTGGTGGTTGGCTGTACTGCGCTGGTAATTGTATTCGTTAGGAACCTCGAACGCTTGACAAATTATCTTTACGGCTTTTGAGAAGGTCATGGGTCTCTTTCTTGCCGATCCGACTTCTTGAATGGGTTTGGAGAGAATATTAGGATTAGGGAATAGATACAATGGACCCCACTCAAACGCTACCGGATGCAGAAAACCCCATATATACATCATTCCACCAGTCTATTGAATCGCACAGAACGTTGACTTTACCTCTAGCCTCTGAGGCACGCGTGACTTGCCTCTTCCTGCCTTGTCTATACATTCACCAGTCTCGGGCGGACTCAAGTCCTCAATTCGGAAATTATAAAAGGAAACAGGACCACACACGCTTTGTAAAAGACACCCACACTCTCTAGTAACGCAAGCGGGAATTTGTACCAAGGTGCCTGCGACAGAACCAGCCATATCCCGAGCAGAGCGACGGAAAAGAAGTGATAGAAGAGAACGAGAGGTTGGCGAATGATACCTGCTAGAAGGCCGACAGGGCCGTCAACGCATTGTCCGCCGCGTTGAAAGTAACGAAAGCAGCCTAGTTGAAGGGCTTTGAGCTGGGGATCTACGTTGTTGTCAGCATTATGTGGGAATGAGGTGTCTTGGGATTATAAACGTACCATTGGCTGCGAAGAGTGAGTATAGTGCCTGCGCCAATATATTGATGACGCTTGTCAGGTTTTTCCTTTGCCAGTGGAATCGCTCCATTTGCTTGAGAACGACCCTGGTGTTGCCCAAATCCGACACTACTTCCGGACTCAACAAGTCTCGCAACAGGACGACATCATTGAACGCAACTGTCATGCCGCCGCCAGTCAATGGATGTCTCATATTCATCGCATCTCCCAGCATTACCATGCCTGGCACACGGTTGACACTGGGCGGGAGAAAGGAGTTCGGCATGCTCCTCAACTTCCCTTCGTCCAAGGCTCGCTCAAACGATGGTTTGACGCAGTCGGGCAGACTAGGCAGCACCACATTTCTCAGGTGTCCCTTCACTCCCCCATTCTTAGGATTAGCGGATTCTAGACCCTCTGGAACATCGACCAGTGCCCTTGTCTCTCTTGATCCAATCTGGTATAGAAGCACCGGCGCACCCTCCCCCAGTATAACATGTCCATGCAGCGGTCGTGGTAGATCAGCGTCGATCAGCTCTAGTCCCCAAAATCGACTTTTGCTCACGACGGATCTTGAAATATACTCTTTCCGAAACTTGCTTGCGTAGCCGTCCGCCAGGACTGTCAATTGACCAAAATAAACGTCTTGTTCGCCGTTTGTAAGACACTGCACACCCAATATCTGCCCAGTATAGCCACACTTTACAACGTCTGTGACTGTGCTTTCCAGGACCGATATGTTCTCTTCTCGCATTGCCACCTCTCTCAGACGCCTGATGAATCTGCCATGATGAAAACTTCTACCTTCTGGTCTCCCTTTCATGGTTTCCTTTCCATTACTCTCATTCGACCCCATATCGCCCGCATTTTCTGGATAGGGTATCTCCACTCCTGTTCCATAGTAGATAACTTCATAACCTTTTACTTTCACACTGTCGATTTCTTCCAAACATTCCTCCAAACCCAGCTTCTTCAACGCGGATACACCGCCAGGTTGCAATAATTCGCCAACAATGCGATCAGGCTCTTTCAGAGATTTCTCGAGAAGGGTGACGGAGCGATTGTGGGGAGCACGAGCAAGAGTGATGGCGAGAGCTGTGCCAATTATACCGGCACCGACGATCAGAACGTCGGATTCGTGGTGGAGGTTGCGGCGGAGGGTAATTGGCGAGGTTTCGGGGATTGTAAACGATTTCTGGGATTCAGTTGGAGAAGAAGGCGAGGAAAGAGAAGTCGCAGGTGTATGGGGCGGGGGTGGGGAGTCGCGAATATAAGCCATGTTGGGCAGATTATGACAGTCGAATTCAACAAGGTCTGCGTGAGTATATCACGGAGGCATTGTCGTCAAATACGTAGGAGCATAAAAAAGTTTGGCGAGCTGCTATTTGGAAATATCATCTACGCCACAGTCCGGACCGACCGCCAAGACTTTTTGCTGGATGTGCTTTCATCCATTCTTCTCTCAGGTTACAATCTGTACACAGTAAGCAGCCTGAGGTATTTTTTAGTGTGAATTCCTCCAATTATGGGATTACTTGTGCAGAAGGCTGAGCAATCGTGAGCTGCATATGAAAGACCCTTCGGATGTTGGTAGCTAAATGTTTGATGAACGCCTGAAGCAAAGATCCCATTCGGTTGCCTAGGTATTTCACACCCTTTGCTCCTTGTCCCTCTTCTGCAAGAACACACGCGCCGCATTGTCCCCTTTCCGGGTAGAGCGTGCTCTCAAGATACCAAAGAGATGACTTTTGATAATCATAGCAAGCCTCGCAAAACCTTATCCTTCACGAGGGTCATATCGGCATGCTGGCAGGTGGCCCGACATCCGAAAGGTCAAGTCCTAGAGACGCTGGTCAGAAAGTGGTGCAATCCTGATCTCCCTGGTCTCTGAAGGAAAGAATTGGACGGATAACGCGCGCGAAAAATCGCTGTCTGGGAAGAAGATTAGCCCTACTGAATGTAGGGAACGGTGACAAGGATTTAGGAATCAAAGAGAGCCAGATACATCTCCTGCTAAAGCCAAGAAAAGCACGACTGAAAGAGACAAAAAGACCAACGAGAGAACATGAATCGACAGTCCGAAGCCACAGTGGACATAGCAAGGTAGAGAGTGATTGAGAATTTAGCCGAGATTTCGTCTTTTTCTTATTTCGCTTTAGGGAGCGTTTCGTGTCGAAGCCTCTTGAGCCAATGATACTTGCTCTTTGGTAACGCGGTTTTCTGGGTAAGAGAACATTGTGTATAAGGGTGCCGCAATGATACTAGATAGTAAAGAACTCTGAATGGAACGAGGACTTCCATTCCGTGCGTCTAGACAGGTTTGGGAAGTAGCAAAACAATAAGAGTTGTGTAAAATGCTGAAGAGGAAGTTCAGTGCTTCTGAGCTGAGCTCAAGACCGATTATGGGAAAGTCAAAACGGAATCTGTAACAATCATATCTTTCGGCAGTTGAACCTCTTCACCATTACCCGGGCGTGTCAGCAAAGAGCAATGGTAGAACAAACCGGCGTGTTCAGTCATCTCAGTATCTATGTCCGGGTATCAATGTCCTCTGTGATCATTCCATAGCTCCTAATCGTCGTAGGTCGTAGCTCATGCATCATTACCATCATCACAACTTCCACCTCCTTGCCACCTCAATGCCCTCAGCCAAAGTCCCCACCCTAGCGTCAATGGCATAACCGTCTTTCTCCAGCTTCTTGCATTCAGCGTAGAGGTCTTTCAATGGTGTCGAAAAGACTTCAATGAACTCATTCTCCTCCAGCTCCGGCTTCAGATGTTGATTCTCCGACAACGACATGTCGACGTTAACGTGGACCATATTGAGATTCGTGTTACAAAAGCCCGGATCTGAGAATATGAGCCATTGATTGAACATACCGCCAGCAACCTTTGCAATAGCCCTCAAACCCATGTACATACCATTGAACATGATGGGGCTAACTTCCGCTGCAACACCAACGTATCCCGTCTCCTCTCTCAATTCTCGCACAGCACTTTCCTCCGCGCTCTCGCCCTCATCCACCAAACCTGCTGGCACTTCGATAACGACCTTGTTGATCGGTGGGCGGAATTGTTTCTGCAGTAGCAGCTCCGGTCCAGAAGCCTTCTGCAAGATAGCAACGATGCCTACACCATCGACTGGGGAGTCTTTCGGACGAGTGGACCGTTCGGCGTGCTCCCATGTTCGCTCTTTGCCCAGGGGGTCTTTGTAGTTTGTCAGGACAAGTGTGGTCCATCGGGCATCTTCGATCAACTAATTTTAGGGTTAGAGGTTGTATGCGGGTCTTGGGGTGGGCATTACTAATGGTGAGGTGGAGATGACTCTGGCGTCTGACGTCTTGGGACCAGAAGACATGGTGAGCTTACTATTGGGATGGTGAGGAGAGAAATATTCATGTTGGGCGGCGACTGAGCGCCGGGTGACCAGTGTGAAGGCTGGCAAAGAAATTGATTCTAAACGCTTATGTTGTACGTACGAATAATGCATGACTCCAGTAAGTATGTTTTTACAAGTGATTCCGTTCAGTCCTTAGAGCTTTACTGGACGCTCGATGCAAGAGTGCGGCCTCTTCCTGGCAGCTAGCCCATCACATGACTGTTTCCAGTTCGTTGAATCTTAAAATGGGACTGAAAAACTATCAGGTCGTGGCCGCGTCCAACTGTGTATGCCTCTGAACGTCTTAGCAAGGACTATGACAATTTCCCGTCTTTCCTCAGGCCCTCGTAGAGCGCCCACGCACTCAGAACCTTGGCGTCTCGACCACCTACCTTCCACACCTGGTCCAATGGGGCGAGCATCAACGTAATCTTCTCCCCATGGTCCCTCAAGCCTGTCAACTTCCCTTGCCACTCCTTCATTTGCCCCCGAGGTATTCTCTTCTGCCACAGAAAAAGCGGCACAAACTCGTCACAGCCGCCAGGCGAGGGATAGACACCTTGCTGTAGATACTCGTCTTCTTCATTTAAAGCTTTTGGTAGTGCAAGCTCAGTCATGTTGATCAGATCTTCTGCTGGTACTTTGAGCCCTGTTTCCTCTTCAATCTCCTTTGCGGCGGCCCCCCTGAATGTCCCCGAATCATCGAGCATGCCAGCCGGCAATTCAGGCAAAGTAAGAGAGCCAGCAGGTATGCGGGGCTGTAAAGTCAAGATAACTTGCTTTTCGTCTTCTGTATCCTTGGGAACGTCGGCTGGTTGGAGCACCAGCATCATGCCAACACTGCCTCCTCTTAATAACACAGACCCCGGCAGCTTTTCGCCGTCGTCATTCGACACCTCTGCCCTTAGCTTAATGAAACCCACGCGACCATCCCCAAAGAAGTCGACAGATTGAATGTTAATTTTGCGGAGCTTGTACGGTGCAGCATGGAATGTGTGCGATTTGCTTTTCTGGGTAGAGAGGGAGTGCTCGAGAGTATTGATCCATGTTTTGAAGGGGAGGAAGGAGAGCAGCTGGTCTTCCTCGAGGTCTGGAGTCAAATGAATGATTACCTTGGATTCACTGTTGGGCAAGGTAAAGGTGGACATAACTGGTAGATGAGCCTTTACATAGCTTGATTTCGTGTGAATGGAGCGGTGCCAAGCTATCAACCGTAATCTAGTAAGCATGAGTGTATGTAGAGCGCCCAGCACTTGCCTTGTACGGGTCACCGAAGGAGATCTTCATGGTTGTGATGTTGGTGTAAGGCAATCTCAGGGATGACCCCCTTATTTACTTTACGCCAAGACTCTTGATGAGAAACCAGTCTAAGTTTCTGTGTAGATACAGAAAGAGCCCACGCTGCAACATTTTGCTTCCCTAGTATCGGGCGCCATGAATCATAAGATCATCAATGGGATCTTCACGGTGTACCGAAGTAGACTAGGGAGGTAGTCTACCCGATTGCATCCAATCCCTACGTAGATATATGGATATGCCAGACATCAAAAAGACGCTCACGACGATTGTCCACCCAATTCCATTGATTCCATTCCCTTTACATATGGACCATAGAAAGGCGCCAGACTCCCTTTATTCCTGGGTAGCCAATATTGTGACAAGAGGGCCACTCGTAGATCGTCAATAGGCCTACTTAACCTGACGAATCAATGCTCGCGAAGCGCTAGAATCGAACGCTGACTGGTATAAAGCGGATTAAATGCATTACTGTGGAGGCTTGCTCCAAAAGTCTAAGCTCGCGACCACATCCTCGCCTCCTTCATCTTCGTAAGCGTACAGAATCTAAATCCTGCGTTAGCAATGTCTCACCGGAGCGCCCTCAGAATCAGATTCACCTCTCTCGTCGAAGAATGCAACATGCGGATATTCTTCGCCGTTATAATATGCACAAGTTGACTGGTTTCTAAGTGACGTATCTCTATGAAATTTTGCTCAAATGCAAGCAGGTAGGGGTGCGAGAGAGCGAAGGTTGTCGGTTTTCCTTCCCAATTGATCAACCAATCCGGTCGAGCTCGCCACCCGTTCCGATTGACGAAGAATGAGAAATCTGTGTAGTGAAGGAGGAACTCGCCGTTCAGTCTCTCGATGGAGATGGGAACGATATCTTTACGGGTAACGAAATCGAGGGATGTGTCTGCGTGATCGAGCAGAGGTTGAGTTTCCAGCGTTTCGAGGCTTACCACCTCGAATCCCCGAGAGCAGGCGACACAGAGCTTAGATCTCAGGAAGTCAATGGAGGAGGACTCGGCGGGTACGTAAAATTCCTGTGCGGCATGGTCAGTACCGTGACTCTCAAGATGAGGAGAGGGCATACCTTGAACGGCTTGAGCGCTTCCTGACCACCTTGGAACATTCTACCTATTGCCGGTTTCTTCTTGCCCTTGGAAACGGTATCCAGTGGTTCATATACTTTGATGGTAGTGGAAATCCCAGACATCTTGGCTGAGCATACAAGGTGCCTGCCCATGCATACGCCAGCTTTGAAGAAATTGGCATGATTTTGAATTTTCTTCGGTCTCTTCAAAATGGGCGATTGCGTGTCCGTCGGATCCAGAACCTCTATTGGGTATGACATGAGACTTTTGGTGGCGAGAACCAAAAGAAGTTGATATTCTTCCAGAACATCAACTTGGGTGACATTAGTGATGTCAAGGGCACGCTTGGGCCTTGCAGCTGGTGATTTTGGTTTGCGATCAGATACATAAATGCCAGTGTCTGTCCCAAAAACAAGTTTCCGCCCACCGTCTGTGTTTATTAGCCTTTCCATAATATACCATAGGTTTTATTTGCACTTACCAATAGGTACTAAGCAGTTGACTTTATGGGCAGATGTAAAAAAATTGTCGCAAAGAACCGTCTTGGTATAGAAGTTGCCTCGACTTCGGAGTTTTTCCTGTTGCTCCTCGATGTTCTCCATCCATTTCCGTCGCTGAATGTGCGTGGAAGCATAAAGGGTCAGGTCATAGCCACCCTTGCCAATATGTCGAAACGTAATTGGAAACCCCTCTTTACCGCTTGCAGCAGCCTTGGGACCGTTGATTGCTGCCTTTGCCCCAGGTATTAGACTTGATGACGGTCTCTTGGAAATTCCCAATCTTGGGATGACCTCATCCATTTGTGTGATGATAAGGAGCTCTAGCGGGATTGGCTTCTTGTAGACTCGAAGCTCTTCCTGCCTATTGTTCGTCTTCTGTCTCACGAACAGAATAGCGTGGTTGAATAGGTACACGTGCACTTCACTCGTGTCCGTCGCGCTCTTCTTTAGTGCACCCTTGTAGACCAATTGCCGGCCCTCTTCCAAAAGCTTGAGGTGGTCGCCCTTTTCGGGGACTCCAGTTCCTGTCCATTTCAGTGCCTGTTGGAGCTGCCGCAGGTTGAACTGATTCTCAGCTTTGCCAGACTCATCGTTGACCCTCTGTAGAAACTCTTTGATCATGGCAATGGCCCGTGGAATGTCCTTTGTATCTGGATTATCTTCCGCGGTGTATTTGAGAACATTTTCGAGAAGCAGGGGATATCTTGCTAGGCGTGTGGTAGGCTTTGTCAAATACCCATTCAACTCAAGCTTTCGAGACTCTTTAAGGCGCTCGGTCTCGTCAACGAACTTTGAGAACATGGGATTCCTCGTCCGCTCTGCTTCGAACTCATGCTTGCCCCATAATTGATTGGCTCCATATTTGACGAAGGGTCCAAAGCGTGGCACGCATTCCAAAAAGATATCACCTACATTGCGCACCACCGGATTCTCTTGTTGCCTTCTTGTTAGCTGGTCGGCCATCTTTTGATTTACAGAATGGACTTCCATGCAGTTCGAAAAGACTGTCCGTACAAATCTTTCTCGATGTCGTTCTGGAATGGGGGATGGACTTGCTGGGTTCATGGATCGCAATGGTTTCATCCAGAAGTCTCGCAGGTATTCCAAGTCCTTCACGAAGTCGCGCTCTGTGTACATGATTTCAGATATCACCTCTTGGCGCTTCTTTTCTCTCTCGCCAACGCTATTAGCAACTTCTTCCGTAACAGTATTAATCCAGAGCTTCTGTTCGTCAGGTTCATCAACGTGCAGACTTGCCGATGATTGCTGGCGCCTCAAACCAGGTTGGGGTTTCAAATTTAATCGTGCTTGTTGCTCAAGACGCCTGGGACATGCAATAGAATAGCAAAGCCTATCCCGCGTACAAGTTGGCGAATAACATTCAGTGAGAAGTGTGAAGACGCCATTGACGTTGGTTGTTGACATATCCTCCATGACTGTTTCCTGAAACTGGAATATTTCTGTCGACGAATCTCGGAGGCGATGGTCGTACGTAACATCATGGAAGAATTTCTGCGCGTCAAGAGCACGGCCAAGAAGCAGGGCTAGGTTTCGATCGGTCGTCTTGATTATATACGTGATCAGGTCCACAGCTTCTGATCCAGTGAAGGCAAATCTATAGGACAGCTCGTTCTTACTACGATCCCCAGCATGGATTCTTTCACGAAAAACATCGGCAACTCTTGATAGAAGTGCTGGGTATACCAATGGTGCCTTACTCTGGGCTGATGCAACAGTACTATTCGCCGAAGTAGCACTTTTCTGGACCGAAGGTCGATGCATTAGCGAGTCACTTCTCTCTGATGGGGTAACTATCGTTGATGCCATCGACATTGTCCGCGACGGCGTACTGTCGGGGCTAGTTGCCCTGTCACGAGTATTCGGATTAATGAGCGTAGGCGTACGAGAGGGAGTATCCGAGAAGGACGTATCGTCACCAGTAGATTCAGCACCCGACTCTCTCCTCCGATTTGGTATCACACGCCCGCTCATAGTCTGATTATGATCTCTCTCCATCGAAAAGGAGCTCAATGACATTGCTCTCTCGTCATGCCGCTCAGGCACAATCCGACCTTGCGCCGTCGTCCTAGAACCTAGTGACTGATAGGACTGTTGACGAAACGAATTTGCAGACGCCTGGTTATAATTACTCGGTGGAGGGTTGTATGGCGCTGGAGCTCGCATTGAAGCCATGGACTGAGTTCGATAAGGATCGGCGTTGGAAGCAGGGTTTTGTGGGTGTCCTCGATTCGGAACCGGTTTGTACGAGTCTACGAGGCTTGAAGGATAACCTCGACTTTGTGGCTGTCTGCTGTATTGTGACGGCACAGGTTGCCGAGAATCGACTCGCTGCGGTTGAGGAAAAGGCCGTTTATCGCTCACAGGCTGCGGGAGGTATTGAGGTTGTGGTTGCGGCTGGACAAGGCCGCTGCTTTGTCTTTGGGCCTGGTAATAACCGTTTGAAGCTGGGGGAGGATAGCCGTTTGTCTGCTGCCGGTCGTGCGGAGAAGGTCTTCGTGCCGCCACAGGCGGTGTTTGAGAGGCCATGGAGGACTGTGAGGTCATCGAGGTCATTGTCTGAGATCTTTCGGTAGGCATCTGAGGCGACTGGTTCGACATGGTCTGAGACCTTCCAGGCGGAGGCGCCGCTCCAAATATATTTGAAAAAGCAGCATCTCTCTGGTAGGACGATGCATGGCCATAATCGGTGGGCCGGAAATTCCTCTCCTGCTGGACCCCGTAATCGGCCATATTCAACACCAGATTTAGCTCTCCTATCTTCCTATCGGTCCAGTCCTATACTCTTGCAGCTCGCCTTTTGACCAATATTCTCGTCGTAGACTGGTGAAGGAGGGGGCAACTTGGGTGTTGGTGGACCAGCGGCGGCGGGTCCTGGCGCATTGATAGAGGTCAAATGCTATCTACATAGCATTACACCACTTCCTCACTCAACGTCAGTCTCTGGTTGCTGCTGTGCCGATGTGTCGATGGCAGTGGAGGTTTCGTTCTCGCATGAATGGGGGTATAAAGACCCGACGCACTCGGCTTCGGAGGCTGATAGGACCGAATGCGTATGCGACCCTTCGAAACCAAGGTTAGAGAAGGGAGAAGAGACACTGAGAGTGCTGTGGCGGTGTTTAAGGGGCCGTTGGTGGTGGATTTGGTAGGTCAAGGATGGGCCGATGGTTCTCGCAAACGGCAGCAACAAATTCCGGGGACAAGCGCATGCGCGCATTGCACGCAACTAGACATCCAGCATTTTGTCTCCCATCTACGTACGAAATCTAGGTGTCCAAATTCGACATATATCATCTGACTATCTGTCGTGAACACTGTTTCTTCCTATCGGGGCAAGTCGAATCCTCTTCTCGAAGGCCCCATAGCCCGTTTGGGACATCAGTATTGCACAAGTCCTTCTCATCCCTCGAACATTGTGCTTCAGTCCAATTCAATATGTCCGAAGCAAATTTGGGCGAATTGGCGCCCAAGTTTGCACCATTCTTCGGGATGGTACGTGCTCAACTTGGCGAAACTATGAAGCTGTACTGATTGATGTGCGCAGGGTGGCATCGCTTTTGCTGTAAGTCGCAAGTAACTAGTGGAATGCTCAGAGCTGACTCTATGCAGATGATTTTCGGATGTATGTTGCAAGCATGAGAAGGCATGTCGATGTATAGCTCACAAAACACAAACAGGCATGGGGGCAGCATATGGTACGGCGAAATCAGGCATTGGTATTGCAGGAGTAGGGACATTTAGACCAGATCTGATAATGAAGGTTGGAAGAACATGACTTGGTCTACGGCGTATGGGCTGATCTTGGGACCGACAGTCACTAATCCCTGTGGTTATGGCTGGAATCATCGCAGTCTACTCGCTCGTGATATCGGTTTTGATTGCCGGCGATCTGGAGCCGCCACCTGGACAAAGCTACAGCCTCTTTAAGTACGTTATCCATGTTGAGCTCCTGTTCTATTGATAGCGTACCAGCTGACCACCTTTCCAGTGGCTTCATGCATTTGGCTGCCGGTCTCTCAGTAGGCCTCACAGGACTTGCGGCAGGTTATGCGATTGGCGTCGTGGGTGATGTTGTATGTTGATGCTGCTACATTGGATCACACAAAGTTATTCTGATGAGGTATAGGGTGTACGATCATATATGTTACAGTCAAGAATATTTGTTGGGATGGTCCTGATATTGATATTCAGCGAGGTGCTGGGACTGTATGGGTAGGTCGAGCCTGAGCGGCAGATGGACCAAGCTAACGCAACCCAGGCTCATCGTTGCTCTCATTTTGAACACAAGTACAGACTGAGAAGGACTATCAAGGCAGGCATTGCATAAGGTGTTTAGGTACCGTCTACTAGGCATGGGGATTTAGTGGGAAGTTGTTGAACTTGGGCTGGTTACATAAGCCTAGGATCTGTAGAATATTGGTATCCTGTTATCCTAGAATACCTCGTACCCGGCCCTTACTAAACCACCGATCTCACGCCCGTAAGATGCGGGCGTGTGCTTGTGTGCATGAGCAGTGGCTGTGGCTGGATCAACGATCATGAATATAATAACCGGTTGCCGAGCTTCAGCCTTGCCTTGTTTCGCGGAGCAATTGTGTAGGGTAATAATCGACGCGCCAAGTGCACAATGAATTGTGCAGCAATGAAGGCAATTTCGCTCCACATGTCAGACCCTGCGAAAATCGGAAAATCATCTGTCAGGTACTACATTGACTATCAAGTACTGCACACTTTCCGATAGACAATCGCCAATTGCATGAGCACCTATAAGCTTGCATCGGACCCTGAAGCACGCAAAACTTGCCATCCCATTGCATATGCCGGTGGTGCCGTCATTAGTCTAGATGCTTAGCCACGGCTCGTCCACAAGCTCAGACTCGACACAACTCCAACCCGAGAATACTTGGGTCGAAAGATGTCGCTCGACCGCCGTCTTGCCCCCAGAGGCTATTGTAAACCTCGAAAACTCGCCGAGTATACTACCCAGACGTCTTAGTCTTCTACGCGTCAAAATGGCGACTGCGAAGTTCAAATCCCACTTTCACGCTCCACACGGTCACAAGCTGTTCCGAAGTAACAGCAGCAACAACTTTCCCGAAAAGCCAATTGACGAGGAGCAAAAGAAGAAGGAGAAGGACTTCATAGCGTGCTTCGAATGCAATGGCCCGCCTCTTACACCAAGTCAAATTGCAAAGAACCCGCGCAGCAAAGAAGTGGGGGTTGCTTCAAAGCAGCTGAGAGTTGCCGATTTTGACTTGATCAAGACAATCGGAACCGGTGAGCATACCTTTAGCATGTTGCACAAATTTTGAGGATATTTTGACTAACCTTGGGCTTTTACAGGCACTTTCGCGCGGGTTTGGTTATCGTGTCTGGCTGGCTCCCAAAAAGAGGGGCAGAAGGTGTTTGCATTGAAGATACTTCGGAAGGTCGACAGTAAGCTTCACTCGTCACACACCCGGCGATCGTTGAAACTGATCAGCGAGCAACAGTCATTCGTCTCAAACAAGTCGAACACATCAAGAATGAGAGAAACACGCTCTCTGCCGTCGCAGGCCATCCCTTTATTACGACCATGATCACTAGTTTCTCCGACAAAGACTGTCTATACATGCTGGTCCGCCATCCAATGTCCGAGCTGACTCTAATGCACTAACGTTTGGAAGCTTGACTACTGCCCTGGAGGCGAAGTCTTCACCTATCTACGAAGAGCTCACAGATTTGACGAAGATACTGCTCGCTTCTACGCAGCAGAGATCGTTCTAATATTAGAATTTTTACATGACATGAAAGGTATCGCATATCGCGATCTGAAGCCGGAAAACATACTCATCGACGCCGACGGTCACTTGAAGCTTGTGGATTTTGGATTTGCCAAGGAGATCTCAAATCGTATGCGTATGGAGTTTAGGAACTAGAGACAATACTAACCACTTCTAGGGGAAACATACACTCTATGTGGAACTCCAGAGTATCTTGCACCCGAGGTCATACGGAATTCAGGTAAAGTTGCATTCAATAAATCCATCCCAACAGGTCTTTAAATATTCATTCATGCTCAGAGGGCGTTTCTGAATCTGACTTCATTAGGGCACGGTACTGCTGTGGACTGGTGGGCCTTTGGTATTCTGGTCTACGAATTCCTGGTCGGTCAGCCACCATTCTGGAATCAGAACCCCATGAAGATTTACGAACTGTAAGATTTACGTTCCCAACTATCATGCGCTTAGTCTAAATCCAACAACTAGGATTGTGGAGGGAAAAGTCAAGTATCCGAAAGATATGTCAGCAGATGCCCGTGATATGATCAGTGGCCTCTGTACCATTAACCCTTCTCAACGACTCGGCAACATATCTAATAGCGGCCAGAGCGGTACCGCTCTTGTCAAATCCCACGCTTTCTTCAAAACAATTGACTGGGAGGCCCTATATCACCGCAAAATCAAAGGACCAATCATTCCTAAAGTCAAACACGCAGCTGACTGCAGCAACTTTGACAATTACGACCCGCCATCGGAAAATAAGAGCGAATACACGAAAGATATGGCGGCAAGATACGACCACGAATTCAAAGATTTCTGAGGCACAGATCGATGGCGCAATTGGGTTGTACTTGCAGATACAGGTGTTGCGGATAATGAGGCGTTGGAAGGGGATACTCCGTAGTATTCAAGACTTGGGTGTAAACTTACATTGCGTACGAGACAGAGTCAGATGCCCTTACTCCTTCTGCGAAAGATACAGCTTGCGGTTCCTTACTTCAAGAGAGATAAAAGAGTAGGCATGTAATTAGCTTGCGGTGCCGCTTGACGAGTGCGAAGTGATAATCTTATCATGGGAACGACGCGATATGGTGGATACAGACCGATGTTTAGGTTTTTGAGCAGCATGGTCCCGTAGCTTCATATCGAACAGACTCTGATGTGCACACAAAGAATGATCTCGACCCACAGGTAGCAAAGCTCCTGGCGGACAAACTCGTTGTTCTTTGGCAGGGCTACCCTGATCCAGTAGGAGAATGTCGACGTCCTTTCTACTTCCAAGTCACAATGGCTGTCATTTCTTGGCTCTAGCAAGGCCCATGAATTCACGTCGTCCGTCAGTAGTGTACACTCCCGTCTTCAAGGGGCACTTCAATTACTGCCTGTTATACCAATGATACATGCCGTTTGGTGCCGTCGTTGTTAGTCATGGCAAGTAGCCTACAGGTCAGCAGGAGATGGAAGAGGATTGGAGTGATTCTTGGAGTACGAATGGACGTCTGCGAAGATGTAGTACTAGCCTGCGCGGCGATTTACTTCCTGGATGATAGATCAATTCATCCTTCCGGGTATCTGTATGAGATTGGAAACCGCGCTAGAATAGAACTTGTACCCAGTTCTTCGCGCCTTGGCGGTCGTAATCCGCAAGCATCAGTTCAATACACATGTTTTGAGAACAACGCGACGTGAGCCTAATTTTGATTCAACTCCATGTCACCAATGACCGACTGAAAATTATCTCCTGGCTCCCTCTTAAAGATGTCGGACTACGAAAAGCTCACTGTCGTCAAGCTTCGCGACGAGCTCGTTAAGCGTGGTCTACCTAAGACCGGTCTGAAGGCGGTCTTAGTTCAACGATTGGAAGAAGCCGATGCGCAGACTGAGAGCGCAAAACCAGCACCTATCGAGCCAGCAAAAGCGATCAATCCCGTATCTACTCAAGAGGAGGTGGTCGTAACACAAGCTCCACCACCAGCGCCTTGCTCCCCTCAGGGAGATGCACAGTCAGGAGGAGGTGCGCCTGCAAATAACGAGGCGCTACCAGCTCCGGAACCCAAGTCGGAGTCGGGGAATCCTCCTAGCCAAGTCGAAAAGGATAAGGGTACTGGAGTTGTAGAAGTAGCGGCTGAGCGTGAAATAGAGGCTACTGACACAGGAAAACCCGAACCCCTGGCTTCAGGTACAGAGGAGCTCTCAGAGAAGGCAAACGTATCGGAAGCGCCTATAGCAGACCCGAACTTGCTGCAGGATCCACAGAGCGACGTTCTGCCTGGGGTCTTGACGCAGCCGGCGCAAGACTCCCAAACAGATATTCCACTCCCTACTTCAATTCAGACACAATCTGAAGGAAACACTGTACCTTTGATAGCGGGCATCGAGGAAGTACAGGAAGACTCCCGGAAAAGAAAGAGGAGGAGCCAGAGCCCGCCTCCATCCCCAATAGATACACAGAAAAGGTTAAAGGCCGATAGAGGGAGACCGCGTGTAGAATTGCCAGAAGATTCTACAATGCAGGGTGGTATTTCAGATAACCAAGTCGACCGTATTCCAGCTTCCAGGGCCGCTCCTGGCCAGGATAGCATTGAGCAAATGGAGGGGCCTACGGAAGAAAGCGTCACACCCAAACCGAACGGCGTAGGGGAGACTGGTGCAGCTCTGTCTTCGGAACACGAAGCAGGTAACACCCAGAGTCAACCAGAGGAATCTCTCACGAAACCATCGCCATCCGACACCCGATTCAAGAACCTATTCACAGCTCCTTCCAGGGCCGATCCTGCGGTCCAGCAGCCACCGTACTCGGACACTGAGGATAGGGTGATCGGTCCTGCACTTCACCCAGCTACATCAGCATTATATGTTCGAGAACTTATGCGTCCTCTAAAACCAGAGAATGTGAAAGACCATCTTGCTGCCCTTGCAACACCTCCAGATTCTCCCGCCGATTCAGGCATCGTCACAGATTTCTTTTTGGACTCCATACGGACACATTGCCTTGTGGGTTTTGCCAATATCTCCGCAGCTTCGAGAGTGCGTTCAGGGCTACATGACCGCATCTGGCCAAACGAGCGGGACCGGAGACCGTTGTTTGTAGACTTTGTGCCAGAGGAGAAATTGAGAAAGTGGATCGAAGTTGAGCAAAATGCGCCCAGCGGTCGAGGACAGCCTCAAAAACGATGGGAAGTCGTGTATGAAGACGAGGCAGGCGAAGTCAAGGCCTACCTCCAAGAAGTCGGCTCCAGTAGCGGTGGTCTTCGAGTGGCACAACCTGCAAATGCTCACGCCGGTCAGGGTGTGCAGGGGGCGCCATCGGGACCTAGGGTCAAAGACCCGGGGCTTCGACCGTCACAGCGGCGCCCAGACAATGCGAAGGGTTTCCAAGCACTGGATGATTTGTTCAAATCTACCGATGCCAAGCCAAAGTTGTATTACCAACCTGTTTCAAAAGCTACGGCAGACCATAGAGTCGAGAGGCTGGCAGCTGGTCGTGGTGGAGGGCGAAACGACGAAATGAGGAGATACACCTTCGAAGACGATGTGCTTGTAGATAGAGCTCCGGAGTTTGGCAATCGAGGGAGAGGCTACGGTGGCAGAGGGGGTTTCTCGGGGAACTACAGGGGCAGGGTAGGAAGCTACAGGGGGGACGGCTATCGCGGTGGAGGTGATAGCTGGAGAGACAGGCGCTCAGGGTATTAGAAGCTTGAGCCTTCATATGCATTTAGGTGGAAATTTGGGAAAAGCTAACTTGATTGGATCATACTTTGATACCTCAACAGCATGGCGCTAGACGGACAGCTGGGAAAAGAGGATATATCAGCCTTATGACGGTGGTCTCGATACACAACCCACGGTGCCAGGCAATCCTGCGAGTGGCATCTATTTTAGGTCTGCAATACTATTTGAATTTCAAGGGAAACTGCTGCTGCCTTGTCCTACCCTAAAGCCAATGGCGAAGATTTGCCGCTAGCCAATCATGCAAGCTCGCAGCCACATTCGTAGCGGGTAGTTTGCTGGAATTCGACTTTGTTTCGGATATTGGGGAGGTTGGACAAGACTCCTCTCTGTGTCTGGCTACCGATCACGCTGCCAATCGCTATGTGATCACTGTCACTTGCAGATTCCCAGAATCACAAATCAACAGTCCTCCGCCTTGCTCCTGAATCAACGTTAAACTCCAGCGACAAAGGAATGACCCCTGCCAAGCCAAACCTCAGCCCTCCAGCGACCAAGTCCTTCGAAGGAAGGGCCTCTTTATAGACTCGACCAAGGATCGAGCAAGCCCCAGGAGCTTGCGTGCGTTGTTATCTTTCCTCAATACCTGGGCGCAACGCGCTTTTCTATTTGCGCCACCAGCGTTCGTGCTCTGACAAGCGCCCAAAATTACAACGTTAAGGAAAGAGCACACTGTTGTGGATAAGGTAATAAAGCGAGGTCGCCGGCATCGAGTCAGAGGCGTGGAAGACTAGCTTCAAGATGTTTGCGACAAAGTGCAACTCCACATTGGAGTATGAGAAGGGTACGTTTGCGACTGAGAACCTTATATGGCAGCTCGAGGTCCTGATAACAGACCACAGTTGATGAAGACAAAATATGGCACAACATGGAGTTTCATCATTTCGGTCTCATACTGTCTGCCCTATTCGGCCTCATAGCAGTCCTCACGTCATGGTATCTGATATGGAGGCATTGTACACATTATCTTAAGCCATGGGAACAACGGCAGTATGCTCACGTTCTTCTTTCTCTCAGATCCCAAGCTGACCCTTCCTAGTATAATACGAGTACTCTTCATGGTCCCCATATACTCAATCGTTGCCTTTTTCTCCTACTACTTCTACACTCACGCCGTTTACTTCGTGGTGATATACCAGTGCTACGAAGCGTTCGCCATTGCTAGTTTCTTTGCCTTGCTATGCTCATACGTTGCACCCGACTTGCACAACCAAAAAGACTACTTTAGAGGGATTCAACCCAAAGGTTGGGTCTTGCCGTTAAGTTGGATGAAAAAATGCTGTGGGGGCGAGAGGGGAACTTTGAGGACCCCCAGAAGTGGATTGACATGGTTCAATGTGAGTCGCGAGGGCATGTTGGATGATTGGAGGGAGCTCATAAGGGTTTAGATCATCTGGTTTGGAGTCTTTCAATACTGCTTCGTGCGAGTGTTCATGACTATGGTAGCGCTCGTTACCCAGTTCTTTGGCCGGTATTGTCAGGATTCCATTAGTCCAGCGTTCGCACACGTTTGGGTATGCCAATTCTGAGTCTCTGGCGCTATCCATGCTAATGCTCCTAGGTCCTGGTGATCGAGGGCCTTTGCGTGACAGTAGCCATGTACTGTCTAATCCAATTCTACATCCAGATCAGAGTCGACCTAGCAGAGCATAGACCACTTCTGAAAGTTGCGGCCATCAAACTTGTCATTTTTTTATCATTCTGGCAGACCGTAGGATTACCCATCCTCCATCGTCGAGAGTAAATCCAGCTAATGCATCCCTGTTTCAGCTCTTCATCTCCGTTCTCACTTCGACTGGTGCTATCAAAGCCTCTAAGACCATACAAACTCCCGACATCAAAATAGGCATCCCTGCCATGCTCCTCTGCATCGAGATGGCCGTCTTCAGTATCTTTCACCTTTGGGCCTTCCCCTGGCAGGTATACGATATTCGCCGCTCTCAAATTGTCGCCGCTGAGTCTGCACCGGGCTTCCTTCCCGACCCCAAAACCGCATACAAAGGTGGTCCTTTGGGATCCCGAGCTTTAGTGGACGCTTTCAACCCCTGGGACCTCATCAAGAACATAGGCAGAGGCTTCAAGTGGTTTGTCGTAGGCCGAAGGAAAAGGATGGACGATATTAGCTACAAGAACTCTGCACGTGGAACCGGACTCGAACCAACAAGATATCAAAACACAGCGGCCGACAACGGAGGCAATGGTTCTATTGATGGTGGACCACAGCCCTACATGGGTGGCGGCAAGCAAAGCCGCTACCAACCTATTGGCGATGATGAAGATGTTGACCACCTCCTCACCCACGCCCAATCGAATCCGCGCGACCCCTCTCCAAACCCGCCTTATCCACGGCCGATGGAGCGCCTTCCCAATCGCAACCCCGCCGCCGGTGGTGGTGACATAAGTCAGATGGGCACCTACGATCCGCCTCCACTCAAAGCTGCAGGAGCACTACAGCACAGGAACCTGCCTTACCCTAGCGGAGGTCATGAGTCGGGCACCCTTGACCCCAGCAGCCAGAGCTTAAGTACACAAGACACTTCCTACCACGGCGCAGGTGCAGGCCATCGTAGAACGCTTACCCCTATCACGATACCTCCAGATACGCATCCCTTGGGCCCGCCCGGGAGGAAGTCACACGAGGCCGAAGAATGGGACATGTTCGGCGGCGTTACCGGTGCGGAGCGAGGGAGTGAGCGCGACTTGGGCGGCGGGCATGGAGTCGGCGATAACAGGTTCTGATCATGTGTGATGTGCGTGACATGAAATGGGTGGACCATTTGGGATTTTCTTGAGCGGGAGTTTACGAGATACCATCACGAGTTTTTGGGATGTATGCCCCCCCCCCCTCCCTTCACTGCTAGCCTCTTCTTATGAAGGCTTTCATCAGGGTGTGATATGTGCGTGGGAACGAAGCCATGGAGAGACTATCCCAAAGAGATTTTCTAAGCCACGTTGGCGGTTCGGTACAAGCAACCCCCTCAAGCATACCAGGTATTGTTTGAGAATATCAGCAGGGTGTCAGATTCTCCTTCCGTTGTAGGAAAATATTCACTCTGGGAAAGTCAAAGCATGTGCAGCACAATCCATTGCCTGGCCCTGATAGCTCTCGCATGAAACCATGTCCTTGCCACGGCTGAACGGAAAAGGTGTCCTAGACCTGTGATTTCTGGAGCCACGAATCGCATGTCCAGTAGAAGGTGACTTACGTGTAGCAACAGCGCAGGCTCCTGAACATGGACAAGCTTCGTTAATTGAGTGCTGGGAAAATGGCTACTACAAGGGAAAATGTGCTATCCAGGTGCTAGAAGACGCTCGCAAATGGACTGTGTTTTATGTAGTGGTGGTCGAGATCACGAGGCCGAAAAGCTGCCCAAGGCAGTACACATATATGGCGTCAATGGCTGACCAGGTGCACGACCGAGACTTGACAGTATGTTCTCTTTGCATTTACTACCTACTTCTCTCCTCCAAATCCAGCGTCAAAACCAACAGGCACACATCAAAACGCCTAAGCTCCGCGCTCAATGCAGGAGCTATGCTATGCATGCACCAATACCATATGCTGAAGGTTACATTACAACCAATAAAGGAACTGCCACACAAGATTCAGCCCTTGAAACTGTGTGTCCGAAGTAAAAGCCTGCCTGCAACTATTCTATTTTCATTATGATCAAGTCCCGAGGGAAATGGTGGGCGCCGATATGTCTATGGGTCGTTAAAAACAAGGGGAAAGAGATCTGTTGTCGTCAAGGTTGCGGCTAAAAGCTTTGGTGGGTGGGACTTTTGGAGAGATGGTACGATGCCTATCTCTAATCGATTCTGTCTCTTCCGCTCGATGGTCTAATAGGTAGAACACGACTCATGTGTGCTCTTGAAGGAAGTGGAAGACCCGAGGGTCTTGGGTAGTCGGCTGAGCGATTCACTCATTCTTGTTGCTGTTGCTCGCGTTCGGGGTGGATTCTCTCGGATTCGGGTTTCCATGTGCCTGGAGGTATTGTCAATCACTAGCATGCGGTGTCTCGAGAAACAGGTATATCTTACCTTCAAATTCATGTTTGACAAATGCCATTGGGTCATCAGGCTCCTTGGCACCCATCTGCTGCACACCAGGGCTAAAACTCGTGATAGGGAGGACTACCACATCTCCGACTTTTTTGGCAGTCTCCATCCCTGTGAATGTCTCCCAAGTCACGTTCTTGCCATCCACTTTGTAGTAGACAGGGTCATTGAGGTAGCTGAATACAGCATCTGTCCAGACCGCAGGCCCCGTGAACTCAACAATGCTCTTATCCATCTTCTTTTCTTTCAGAATTCCCTTCTTCTTCATCCGAAGTGCATCCTCCGTGATAGTTGCGACTGTGTCGCGTAGCACGGGATGACCTGGTTTCGCCTGGATGGTCCACTGACAGAACTGTATCCGGCGTGAGTACCAATCCTTCCAGTCAGCTCGATCCGGGTCAGCTTCAATGCCGATGATAAGGCCGATAGTAGATCGAGGGACTTCCTCTGGAATCCAGTCGGTGGTGGATCGGATAGCGGTAGTGTCAATGTCGGTGTAGATACCACCTCGGGCAAGGAGAATGAGGTAGCGGAAAAAGTCGGCTTTCATGACTGGCAGAGGTAAGGCAGTGTATGCCTCGATAACTTCTGGCACTGATGCGTAGAGATGTTTCAGGAGATAGACAGCTGCATCATCGGTGACAACTTCGTGGATGAAGCCTGGATGTAGTTCTGACCAACTGGCCTCTGCTGGCCTGAAAGATTCTCCGAAGTCACCAGACGCTGGAGTGTATTTCCAGGTCTGCCAGATGTACGCTGGAAATTTGCCCGCCCTGTCGTAAGGAAATTGATACTGTAGTTGTTCGCGCAGGCTTTTGGTGACAACTTCAGTCAACGGCTGTTGTGCGACATCTTTCTTGTTTGAGCTTGACCGAGGCGGAGGATACAGCCTTGAAGCCTTGTCCATGTCCGTACTCGCAGGTACCCCTGTAGTTTTGGGGACTGTCGTGCCATCGAAACCTGCTTTGAGGGTTTCCGCTACGGCTGCCCGCGAAGTAGATGATGAGGAGTGCGACGTGTGTAACAGATACACAGCAGTGAGAACGAAGACTGCCAGAACGGCAGCTTTTCGAAAGGTGAGCATTGTTGTTGGTGGTCCTGGGTGGGCTGGTCCCTTCGGCGGGTTTGGAGGTGTAGGTAAAGAGGGCGGAGGGCGGCGGAGGAGGGAAAGCAAGGGCGACAACGAGGGGAGGAGTAGAAGTGTCAATGGATCCAAAAACGGCTCCTTACGCGTTCTTCATGGATATCTGAGGCAGTCGCAGATGCACTGATTCCGAACGTGACTCAGCCCTGAGAGCTTTAGATTCCAGTGGGACCAGGTCACCGACAGCTGAGTAAGATTTGGCAGTTTCGCCGGTCCTATTAGAGTTGGATTGTTGGACGTCGAAGGTTTGAGTAGTATTGAGGGAGAGAGGAAGGAAGCGTGGGGGATGAAGAGGGAAGGAGAGAGGTGCCAGACCTGTGGGACTGGAAGTAACTATTGATGCAGATACCGGGAAAAGGTTGACAGATAGCCAAGATTCCCAAATGGGAGGTAGCCGGCGATGGCGTTTTAGCGCATCTTTGGACAAGTCTTGATTCGGAGCCGATCACCATTCTTCATCGTAGTAAGTCAGTATGGAACAGACAGCGATCCGTAAAGTACGGGAGTATGGATGTGGAATTGATGCAGCGAGGCTGGGAATAGAATAGTTCTAGCCTTAGACTACAAGGGAGGCTAAGTGTGTTGCTCTGGAAAGGGCAAGAGAGGGTGCTTGGGTGCCTCGTGAAGAAGGAGTGGGTCTGATTAGTGATTACTTTAGACGAAGGGCCAAGAGCGTCGTAATGTGACAGACGGCTGATCTCCACGCGGCTTACTATACGTAGTACACAGTAGGTACTTTAGTATTATCATTTCAACCGGTGCAGGTGGCCTAGTCGTAGCGTAAAGACGCAAATAGTACAGAGGAAAGCAAACGAGCTCCCTGTTCCTGCTTTTGGCCTTTGATGACGAGACAAATTACAAGTCTGGAACTACCTGACTCATGCTACAGCGCTGGTTGACGCAAATCTTTCAACGAGACCTCACCCGTTTGCTGGGCTGGTCGGCCAAGAAGTGAAATCCCGAAACCAATCAATCAACCAAACAAGCTTTCGGTTCGATGCAGTCTTTGGCACGGGAGTTGCTGCACCTCCCCACCACTTCCTTTATCTTTCCACACTTGCACTATTCTACCTGAGACCACCTCGGTCGACGAGGATGCAGAATGATGACATGACGCTGTCCTTCGCTCCGACTACAAACCCATTGCATCTCCATAGCTGGCAGTCTTGTGACCAATCATCCTCCAACTCTTCACATGCGCTTCTATCTCATGGTCATCAGTCTCTACAATACGTACTTCTAAGCTCTCCCTGTTTCAACCGCTGTATCTAGCAAACCGCATGTTTCACCCTCGGACTTAGGGGCGTTGCGCGAAGAACGCGAGACACCTTGGATGCGTTTGTTCCCCTATTCCCGACGCTTGATCTTTTATCGGGACCCTCATTCGATGCTGCTTCAACGATAGCTCAACACTCACCATTCTTGCGCATGCTGCCCACGCCCGCTCAAACATTGCAACTGATGTCAAACATGAGTCTCACGCCAAGAAGGTCCTGATATTCCCGCCAATATGCTCCAAATCCAACAGGAATGTATCATGTCCGAAAAGTGATGTGTCTTCTCCCAGCTCGACATGCGTGACAGAACGATTACCTGCAGCTCGGAGCGTTTCGGCGATCTCCCGTTGTTGCCAGGCGGGGAATAGGATATCGCTCGCTACGCCCATGACCAGTATTGGATGATTTCTGAGTGGTGCAAGACCAGCAATCAGGTCATCGGGTGGGTGGTTAGATGTCGATACAGCAGGTCCCGAAAAAACTTTTGTTGGTACTCTAGATGGCTGTTCTGCGTAGGGCTTGACTGGCAATGCAAGGCTGCAAGAGCTGTCCTCTTGCTCTTGCCTTGTGCCCGCAGAGACTCGGCATTCATTCTTCTTCCGCAATCGGGCCATCTCAAGCTGGTTCTCATGCCCTAGATCGAATAGATCCATGGCTTTCGAAACGTACAGAAGGCTGTTCGCATCGTACTCTAGACAAAACTTTTCTCCAGCATGATCAAGGTAGGTTTCGATGAGAAAATCTGGACAGAGGGCAGGCGGCCGGCTCGGGTCTGCTCTTCTCCGGCCAAAACGCTGTTCCCATTCTGGTCCGCTTCGGTATGTCACCGTCGCGATTTCTCGTGCTAGCTTCATGCCTGCGTGTGGTGGGATACCATTGTAGTAGAATCCACGAGACCAGTTGGGATCCATCATCAAGACTTGGCGTTGGGTATGCCGCATTGCAATGCTGTATGGATGACTTCGAGCGCAGCCGCTTACACTGACCACTTTTCCCACCCTCTTGGGGAAGAGAACACCAGCAGCTAAACTTTGCATGCCGCCCATGCTCGACCCGACACTTGCGTAAAGCTTTTCGATTCCCAATGCATCAAGCAGCCTGAACTGTGCTCGTACCATATCCTCCATAGTCAGTATTGGGAATCTCGTAGCGTAATTATGGCCATCTGCAGGGTCAAGGGAGCTTGGTCCTGTAGAGCCGTAGCATCCTCCGATGACGTTCGTGCAGACAATGAAGTACTTGTCCGTATCTAGAGGTGCACCAGGCCCTATGAATTTCTCCCACCACCCCGGCTTTGGATTGGTCTCCGTGCTGTGTGCATGACTGGATGCTGAGAGACCTGTGTGCAAAAGTATCGCATTGCTCTTTTGGTCGTTCAATTGTCCCCAGCTCTCGTGGGCTATATTATATTGGGGTAGGACGCCTCCCCAGTCAAGCAGTAGTGGAGCGTGCGAGTGCCAATTTCGATGTCTTCCAGTGGTATAAGAGGGCTCGGGCCCTGAGGTAGCAGAGCGATTCGATAGCGAAGCCGTCCGAGCCTCTTGCGCGTCAAGACATGGGAACAAGAGGGCAGGATTCGAAGAATCTGGTGGTTGCAATGGGGACTCCTCTTCAATTTCTGCTACAGCAGGCTGAGCCTCGCGAGAGGACGTATCATGAAATCTGCGAGACTTCGAGATAGCATGCGCTCGAGCCAACGGCGAAAGATGTAGCTGCCGAACTTGTGGAAGTGTCCAAGAACGTTGTGATAGATTCAAATGGCTCTTCGGTAGTTCTACTATGCGGACAGCAAGGGCGGTGCTGTGGCGGGCGAACATCACTCTGGGTCAGTGCTTTGCCGTGGTGATCGAATGGGCCTACAGAAGGCATGCTGCAGTTGAAGATTTCCATGATTGAAGGTGGTTTGAAATGCGTTTAGATATCTCCGAGACGTCAGATATGGCGTGCTCGGGGCTAAGATCCTCGGATTACTAGCGTAGTTGATATACGGAAACGACGGGTCCTACAGGAAATGCTCGAACCATAGTCGTTACACTTCGTAACAACACACCAAACATTTTTCGCGAGTAGCGTGGTGTCACGAAGACTGCTGGCGGTAAGATTGTACAGGGCACTGAGCATTACATTATACTTGCCAGACATTCCGCCAGAAAAGGCTTCGTTTGGTGAGCTAAAGAGGTAGTCATTCCGCCCCTCTGCCGGGATCTAAATGCTACACCGATAGTACGCATCAAGCGGGGTGGGGGGCACTTGGCAGCATGATGGCTCCAAGTATAGCAACAAATGGACTAGAGTTTTGACTTGATGCATCAACAGAGCTCTTGTTTCCTAATACGTAGCATTTATCATCTTGCCGGCGGGCGATTTCTTTGAAGGCAAGAACATAGTCGACGAGAACAGGATGGGAAGGTAGAAGTCCTTGCATGCAAACACAATCAAGGACTGACGAAATTATCTAGTCTCGTGAAATTAGCTCACAACCTGCTGGCCAACGGGCCTCATAGGCTTGAAAAGACGAGCCGTCGAGTCCGCGGTCTTTATGATAGTGTTTACGTCTTCGATACGACAGAGGCTCGCCATATCTGGGAACACCCATATTTCCCGCAATTCTACATCCCTAGTAGCGCCATCAAAGACGGCATGTTGAGAAAGGACCAGGCTGTTGACAAGGAAGAGTCAGCATTCCTAGCCATATTGAAGGGGAGGAGCAAATCGACCGATCGGATTCTCACCTTCGAAAAAGGGACCCTGGCTGGACTTACCAGGATCGAGTTCACTGCTCTAGGTTTGCGTAGATGATTTATTGTGGGGGAGACCGATAAGCTAAGTTCTCCAGATCAATGGTTCGAGGAGAATACCCCAATCTATGGCCATCCGAAGGATCCGTATAAGAGGATTGAGATTCTTCCGTCAACGAGGACAGTCACAGCTAAAGTTGATAATGTGACTATTGCGGAGAGCAGCAGCAACCAGTTTTTGCATGAAACCATGTTAAGGACTAGATACTATATGCCGAAGACTGCTGTCAGTGTGCTGCCTCTGTACATGTGCCGCTACTAACGACTTTCCTCGATTTGTAGGCACGCTGGGAGTATCTTACCGAAAGTGAGACAACCTCCTTGTGCCCTTATAAAGGAGTAGCCAATTGTGAGCGGTGAAACCTTGATTTGACCAAGGCAGATACTAAAATTACTGCAAGATTACAATGTTATTATCAATGGGAAGGCTCACAAAGACCTGATCTGGTGGTACAAGTATCCTACAGCCGAGTCCGCCCTCATCGCTGGACACATATGCTTCTACAATGAGAAGGTGGACATCTATATCGATGGCGAGAAAGAAGATAGATAGCTGTATCAAGCCAGTCGACTTGCACGATGGAGTAAATGATGTTCCCGTGGGGTTGTTCGAGTTTGGAATGCGATGAAGGAAACGTGGGTAACGGTATTGTGAGATAATGTAACGGGACTTTCACGAAATCACCCAAGCGTAGGACAAAGCCAGAATTTGGCTCTTTAATCCGTTCTTGTTCGCAGGAATCTTTGTGAGCGAGGGCAAAATCGGGGACAACTGCACCTTCCGTGGTAAATTTGCCAAAGTTTCTGAACGACTTCCAATTGCCAAGCTTTGAGTACGGTCTCTTGGAGCGTAAGGCAGGACTATCAAGAACAGTGAACAAATTTTGATGGATACTTACCTTCAAATCGCTACAACATTCTCTGACAGGAAATCTAAATTGGAGATCAGGTTCGCCCTATAATTCTCACCTCAGATCGAAATGCGATCTTTTAACTATAGAACATCACTTGCGTTTCATGAATTTCATAGGCTTGACGAACTTTGCACTTCAAAGTCGTAAAGCATCAAGAGTGCCGGGTCGCTCTTTCTCTCTGGCCGTCGAATGACGTTTCCTCCTATCCAACTCACATTGTCCCCCCTCCTGGCTGTTGATGCTTCTTTCTTTCGCCCTTTCAAACGAGCAGCATCCCAACAGTCACTCGTTACATACAACATAGGCAATCCCTTCTATACATGGTCTCGTCATTGATACTCATCACCAGAGAGCCTTTCATACCCTCCCACTTCACACTCTACCCACTATCGGCGTGATCGAGGTTCAACATGGATAGCAATCCGTGCTGGGTCCTCATACCCCTTCGCATTGGCCAACTCGCATCAGCAGGTGAGGCAATACCAACTCGAAACCTTCAATCTTGCTCAACAAGCTGACATATTTTCAGCTATTGTCGCTGGTCTCGTCGCCCAGTGCTGGCATGGTGCCTACGCTTGGGATGCAACGCCTTTCACGCCTATATACCTTTTGACCATCGCCGGCTTGTCCCTGCTCCTGGCTCTCCTATGCCTAACACCATTCACGAGAGCTTTTAGAGCTTATACAGATTACATTCTCTCGGTCTTGTGGATTGTGGCCTTTGGACAGCTCCTCGGATTCCCTGGCTACTGTTCAAACACGTGGGAGCCGGCGTCTTGCCGCAAGAGATGGAAGGCGGCCACTGCTTTCGGCTGTATCAGTTCCCTGTTATGGTTCGCCACCGTCATATTTGTGAGTCACGCATGACACTAATGGGGCCTTGCTGTGAATTACCCTTTGTTGACCCTGTTGATAGGAGATATGGTACATGCGAAGATTCCTTGCGACTGAACCTCCTGCCGTTGATGCACAGCCTGAGTAAGCCCCATATCTAGTATATTCGTGAAGCTTCTCTAACGGTAATGGGGCAGCGTCCGCCAAAAGTGGTACAAGAGGTCGAAAGTCTAAGCCAGCTGTGTGATACTCGTACGGCATCTCTCAACAATTGAAGATGCTGCTATTGCTAGTCTTGTACGACTGGAGGATTGGGCGAAGCGGTAGGCGAGGCCTGGGTTGATTGCAAGATGATGGGTGCTGGTCACTTCTCGCCGAAGTCTTCTGGATTAGTCGAACATAAAGTTTTTTCTAATTGTTCATGAGAGCGATTACAAAGCGTAAAAAGAGCCATGCCATAGGTGACCCCCTACGTCGGCATGACACTACTTATATATGCAGGTACTGCTGTCAGCGACCTGCAGCCAAGCCGTCGGGTATCATTCTAGACCAACCATCGTAGTAAAACCTCCGGGCCTTCATGTCACATGTAGAGCAAGCTAATGGAGGATACTGCTCCTTATGGAAAGTGACGGGTGTCTTTCGGATATCTTGCAGGCCGCGAACGCCGTACGGTTACTTCGGCAATGTCCCGTCTGGGTGGCGTCATACCAAGCCTCGGTAATTCATATGAGAACGTACTTTACATAGAGTAGCTCCTTGCCAACGATTACTGAGCTGCAACTTACATACATGACTAAGGTGCCAAGTTGACAGTGGCATTTTTACATGTGCGAAGCTCGCCCATCTCCTCTTGTCATCAGCAATCAAACCCGGCATTACGTTATCAATTTGCGAAGCTGCTAGAACTATCCGGTAGAGAAGCCATACTCAAAGCCAGCTCTTTACTCCCATAACCATAGCAGCAGTCGCCAACATGACGTCAAAACTCATCCCATCGGATCCGTCCAAAGTGATGGTAATCCGGCAAGTCTCTCCCAATATCACCACATGCTCTGCACCTTTCCTCCGGTTCGGGCGCCTCAAGGTCGGCGGACGAGGCACCATTGGTATTCACCCATATCTCAAACAATCTCTTGGTACCTGCTAAAAGCGTATTCTAGTCCGCCTGCAATCCGGCGTCCTAGCCGTCTTCTCTCCAACAGCCCTCACACCCGAAGTCCGTGGAAAAGTCGAGTCGATGGGCAACCGTGTCGGTTACATTGCTGCTCTCGACTTTGAGCACCACATCTTCATCTCCGACTGGGCTAAAGCCTTCCCCTCTGCCAAAATTCTCGGCGTCGAAGATCTTCCGGAAAAGCGTGAGAAAGATAAAGCTACCGCAGGCAGCAAGTTTGAGCACGTATGGACATCGAGGAACAAGAACGATATGAAAGTCGATCCCGAATTCGACAGCGAGTTCGACTACGAGTATGTGGGAAGTCATGCGAATAAGGAGTTGGTTTTCTGTCATAAGCCCGACAAGACCCTTATCGAGGCGGATATGATGTTCAATTTGCCGGCTAGAGAGCAATTCTCTAGGACGGGGGAGGATCCCACAAGTGGTTTCTTGACGAAGCTGTTTGTTGGGCTACAGAGTACTGTGGGTTCGGCTACATGGCAGAAACGATTCTTATGGTATGTTGCCAGCTCGAGCGACCGCAATAGTTTCAACCAGAGCGCGCGAAAGATCGCTAGCTGGGATTTTGACAGAATCATTCCCTGCCACGGAGAGGTGATCGAGACTGGAGGCAAGGGGATTTTCAAGAAGGTGTTCGACTGGCATTTGCAGGCTCCTAAGAAATGAGCGTGTGCGCGCTCATGAATAGAGAGATACTAAAGGGGAATGAACATTCATGGCCATGAGTTGTGACAAACTGTTTCTAGACGTCTATGTAATACCCCAAGATGAGGCTGGTGGTCTCGGGAGTTATGGTAAATACGGAAGGAGTAACTAAGATTATCGGGATTCGCCAGGCTCTCACTAAACAAATCTACCATCAGTATTGACTCCAGATATTGAGACTGAAATACGAGACATGTTTATGGATCAAAGACTTACGATTAGCTCTCAAGTTCTCATCGACAACCATGCCTTCCCCCACTCCGCTCTTTCGAGCATCGTAGAATTCGGCGGCTGTCATGCATATTTGGCTTTTGACACGTATCTCATCACGGAGCCTGAAACTTCATCCACCGCCCACCATATCTCGCCTCTCGCTTGCGGAAGCAAAATCAGGACAAGACAGCGGTTTCGCTCCTTCACAAGCTTTGGTGAAATGACCTGTACCAACATTAGTACCTCGATTTTCGCGACGAAAGGGTGGGACGTACGGAGCAGTATGCCTCTCGATTGAAAACTATAAAATTCGCCGTCACCAGCAACGTCTCCGCCACCACTCTGCCAGCCCCGCCCAAAAGACTCGTAGAGAGGTAGCACGAAGCTTCTGGGAAGATTTTCTCGTCATCGGCTGCATCACGTCATCATCCCTCATTCTAGAATCGCAGAACCAGATCTCCGTCCCTCGCTGAAAAGGATAAATGCTAGCAAGATGTACGCGAAAGGCTGACAGGAAAATGAGAAAAATATCCAAGCGGTCCAGCTGCGAGTCGGGAGACTGCCACTCTAAGATCTCTGTTCACGTCTCTCACTCATGAATCCGTTTGGTGAACCTGGTGTTACGCAGGGCACGTCGGGACATCGTGGAGCTCGGGTGATGGGTGTCTGCATCGAGTGTGGACTAAAAAACATATGTAAGTTCAGGTCTTGCACACGAATTAATCGTTGAGGCAATATCACTTACCGCTGGCATCTTGACAATTCAAGGAGCTATCGCGAGCTTTATGCATCCATTGGCCGATTCGGAAGCGGAAGCAATTCCGGCGCGCTGAAAGCGGCAATCATTCTTGAGACGCTGAGAGCCCGAAACTACGGAGGATGACACCAAAAGTCTTGAGTTATCGTCTTAATGCCACGGCCTTGGTTAACTAAGTAACCATATTAGTCTTAGCGTATATAAAGTATATAAATATCAATATTTAGTATCTTACTATAGGCCGGGGTATAGTTAGGGGTAGATAAAAATCTCGTAGCTATGGCATATATAGACATACTATAACTACAACCCTAGATAACGTCGCTATCGCTACTAGGAAGGATACTTATAATATAAACTATACTATTACCTAAAGACTTTAGGTACTTACCCTTACTAAGCATAAAATTAATAAGAAAGTCGCTATTATAATAGTAGGCCTATTATTAAATAGGAATAAATAGTCTATTTAACGTCTTATAAATAAGGCTAAAGACCGTAGCTATAATCTAATAGTATTATTAATCCTAAAGGAGGAGTATATTAATAATAGTCTACGCCCTAGAAGGCTACTAAAAGTAACTACTAAGAAAGAGATAGCTATTCTAAAAACTATTAAGCTATCTCTATAAAAATCTAATTTTTACTAATAAATTAGTATATAAAGATAGGAATAGATAGGAGAAGCCTTCTATATATATTAAATATAAATATTATATCTCCTCCTTTATAGTCCTTTATATCCTATATTAAAATAGCCTAAAAAGCGTTAAACCTATTAAAAAACTAGGCCTTATCCTAGTAATAATAGATATATATCTTTAATTTATCCTCCGCTTTTAATATTAAATAATAGAAGACTAAAAGAAGGTTATCTAGACTAATAAGATATTTATATACTTAGGTAGTAGGCGTAGTAAAGTATAGGTCTAGCAGACTTTAAAAGAGATATATAATAAGATAATAACTTAAAATTATTAGGATAGCTTTATAGAGTTTATATTCTAGGATTATTTTTTATATAATAGAAAAGGGCCTTACTATATTTAGAAAGAGGAAATTATAATAGAAAAGACCGCTTTAAAAGTATATATTAACGCCCTAAATAAGGTATTAGAGCTTAATATAATAATAAGATAAATAGCCTTAAGAAATAAATCTAGAAAGAAGCTAATATAGAAATAGGATAAGGAATATAATGAAATTATACGTAATAGTAAAAAGGGAGGTATTAACTAATATTAATATTAGATAGTTATCCTTATTAAGAAGCTTATTCTATTTACTATTTCTTATAAGCTTAATATACTTATTTAGGAGGATAAGGCCCCTAGCTATATATTAAAATACTAGGATAAGATCTTTATAAATACGGGCGTACTTTATATATTATAATATAGGAACTTACCTAATCTTAATACTATTAAATCCTACTAGTAATAGATAAAGAGGTAGACTACTTATAAAGGCTATTTATAAACTAAGGCTATTCTAACTTAGGTATAAATATATTATTAGGAGTCTAAGTTAATATAATTAAGGATCTAGTTATAAACAAAGCGTCTACTATATTATATTACTAAGGTTATTAAGCTAAAAGGAGGTAATAAGTACTAGGAGGATAAGGATAAGGGCGAATATAATATAATTAGACTATACATTACGATAGATAGGAAGGAGAGGTATCGCCGACGTACTATAAGTATTAGGCCTAGTAGCAGTAGCTCATCAGGTACCTAAATAGTAGTTAGTAGTAGATCTTCATAATATAGGGTAATTCAGACGAAAGGACTAAGCATAGTACTCAGTACTAGTAAAACACCACGTTTAGTATACCCCTACTCAAGACTTTTGGTGTCATCCTCCGTACTTACATGCTTTCCGATTGATGTTTCCGCAAAGCCAGCTTTATCATATCAACATGAGATCCCACTTTCATAATGCAGCGTCGCAGCGCCTTTAGAACGCCGCAGCAGCAGCAGCAAAAGAACGTCCGCTTCCACGACCCTCCATCGCCAAAGCCTCCAGAAACCATGGCCTCTTGGTTTGAGAGACAAACTTCATCCCATAATGTTCAACTCGCAGCCGTAGCTCTTTTTTCTGGCGCTGCCGTCGCAGGGGCTATATATGGAACGCAGGCTATCCGCAGGGAGAAGCGCGTGGAGGAGTTGAAGGCGAGCATACCGGAGCTCTCTGAGAGTCATCATGCAAATATGGTACGTTAGCTGCTTTTGCGTCTCTGGAGCCGCGGATGGGGATACTGATTGAATTAGTGAAGCTCACAGACTTCGGTGCCGCTTCAAGAATTCCCACTGTTAGTAGAGAGGATGAACGAGCTGCTGCTCTCGCGAGAAGGGCTCAACATGGGGATTACGATGATGATCTGGTTACCGAGCAGTTAACACGCACTTCCTCCTTCCTAGGGTCTGACCGTTTCTCTCTCTTGCGGGACTCCTTTGTAATCGTCGTCGGGCTCGGCGGCGTCGGTTCCCACTGTACCTCTGCTCTAGCCCGCTCTGGTGTTTCAAAGATCCGATTGATTGACTTCGATCAAGTCACGCTGTCATCACTCAACAGGCATGCCGTGGCCACACTCGCGGACGTTGGAACACCAAAGGTGGATTGTGTACGGAAAAGACTACAAGCCGTGGTGCCCTGGGCGAAGTGGGAATGTTTCAATGAAGTCTGGAAGCAAGAAGAGGCGGATAGACTACTCGGAGCTTGGGAAAACGGCAAGGGAAACAAACCGGACTACGTGGTTGACGCGATCGACAATATTGACAGCAAAGTTGCGCTGCTGTATTATTGTTACGAGCATAGAATCAAGGTGGTGAGCTCAATGGGTGCGGCCTGCAAGAGTGATCCGACACGAGTCTTCGTGGATGATATCAGTGCGAGTGTAGAAGACCCCTTGTCCAGGGTCACGAGACGAAAGCTACGAGTCGCGGGTATCAGCGAAGGAGTGCCAGTGGTTTTTTCGACTGAAAAGCCGGGACCTGGAAAAGCTCAATTACTGCCGCTACCAGAAGAAGAGTTCTTGAAAGGTAGGGTGGACGAGCTGAGTGTTCTGCCCGACTTTAGGGCTCGAATCCTTCCAGTGTTGGGTACTATGCCTGCAGTATTCGGCTACACTGTTGCGAACTTTGTTGTCTGTGAAATTGCAGGTTACCCACACGAAAGTGGGGCGGGCAAAGCGCGAGAGAAGATGTATGACAATATCCTTTCCGCTCTCCAGAGTTTAGAGGAGCGGTTATGCAAAGGACAGAGCGAGGATGTGCAAGGACTTAGAATTCCTGTTACCAAAGACGACGTGGGCTATCTGGTCGAGGAGGTGTATCGAGGAAAGAGCGTAATTAGCAAGCTTCCAACACGACTAGCATTGATCAGATGGAAAGCACCAGAGCAAGGTTTCCAAGTTGAGGAGATGGAGGGCCAGAAGACGGTGCGATTGAGTTTGAGCGAGCTGGTATTGATGACGAAGGAAGAAGCTGCAAGGCATGAAAAGGAGGTCTTGAAGGGAGGAAAACCACCCGAATCATTGTACAGCGATGATGTGCTTCGACTCGTGGAAAGGCGGAGAGAAGAGGAGAGACAATATCATTCATATAGGTGACAATGCTCTTATCCAACGACGGAAGTTGTCTTAGTCCGAGTGAGACATAAACATACCCATGCGCATACCAAATTCCGGGTAATCTTGTACGCTAAAAGCTCGGCTTTCTTCTGAGGAGCACACTGAGCACTCTCCATACTCCATACTATAGGAGCCCACCGCGATAAAGAGCGGATCAAATCAAATGGCTACTGTACTTTACAGTTAACGTAAATTTTAGCGCTGCCAAGCACACATCCCCAGCTCCGCCACAATCGGCGACGAATTGGCGAGCTTCCAGCTTGGCAAACTTGGCAATCCCGGGGGTATTCGCCCTCTCGGCCCTCAGTATGGCGGGGCCTACGACGCCTTGGTCTCTTGGTCTCCTGGTCAGGAGATCATTGGACTTTTCCATGTTTTTCCCACGAATGGCCAAGAGACTACTGCCCGCATAACATCAACCTATAGTAATATGGAGGCCCCGGATCCTGAGAAGATGCACCGCAACAGCAATCCTGATCCTCCACCGCAATATCGACAGGATTACGCGGTGGACGAATATCCATCTGAGGATGAATTGGAAGATCATGATCTGGATATCTTGAACACCGACTATTCTGCTCAACGAGAGCTTTCCTTCTATCCCATACATCAACAACACCAATTGAACACTCATTACAACCCGTCAGTACCACCGAGTCTGAGAGAATCGAGGGATCACGCCAACGATACATACAATTACCCTGAGAAGAGCCGGCGAAATTTGAATGAATGGGACGAGGGTGCGTTGATGCCTCGCCTCAAGAACAGCATGATCGATGGAGGCAATGACTATCGGTTACCCCAGCATAATGCACGTGCATATCAAGCATACCACAAACGAAAACCTCTGATAGACCTTATCCGCAATGAATGGCAGAACAGCCCTTACACATCCTCCTCGTCTTCTCCAACATCAACCGGATACCATACGCCCAGTTGGATACAAGTTCTTTCTGCACCACGATACCGACGTTATTTACTTGTTCTGCTCGGCATACTTAGCTTGCTATGGGGTAGCTGGCATTATTGGGCTGGTCCCCAATGGGGCGAGCACAGGCTGTTGAGCGAGTCATTGAATGAGAGGGTGAGAACGGGAGACGGATGGTTTGGTGAAAACTTGAGGCCCGAATTTTTGGATATGGTGCATGTGAAAACCCTGGATCAGGACTTAGTCCCGCAACGTGGAGATGAGAAACGATTGATCATTGTGGGGGACGTTCATGGATGCCATGATGAGCGTGAGTATACCAATCTCTTCTCCCGGGTATCTTGAAAATACGGCCATCATGCTAAGCTGTTGCATTTATAGTGGTCAATCTCCTAGCAGAAGTCCAATACGAAGCCCGCACTGACCATCTCATATTCGCCGGCGATTTCATCTCCAAGGGCCCCTCCTCCCCCGCTGTCGTCGATCTCGCCATGTCAGCTCACGCCTCATGCGTTCGTGGCAACCATGAAGATCGAGTCCTCCTTGTCTACCGCGATATGTACTCCCACCGCATGACCCACGAGCAAAAATCGCAGAAGGTAACGCCGCCACCAATGCCAGGTATGCCTGAGAACATGCTGCAGAACGAACCCACCACGAACGACCCTGAGGTAGGGGATCAGACTTTCAAGCATGGGGATGCTGTGGATAGGCAGCTGGCGAGTAGTTTTTCTAAGAGACAGATTGACTACATGTCCAGTTGTCCCGTCATTCTGGATGTCGGACAGGTCAATGGGATGGGTGATGTCCAGATCGTACATGCTGGCCTCATACCTGGTGTGAGGCTCGAAAGGCAGGATCCGATGGGCGTGATGCATATGCGGACGATTGATCTCGACACACATGTCCCAAGCAGTAGCGCCAAAGGGACTGCATGGTATAAGGTGCGTCTCCCATCGTATCCATGTTGTTCCGAATACAAGATCTAACCGTGTCTCAACAGCTTTGGAACAGGTTTCAAACCATGATTCCCGCCCACGAGCGCTCAACCGTTATCTACGGACATGACCCCCGTCGCGGCCTCCAGCTTCACAATTACAGCAAAGGTCTCGATTCGGGGTGCGTCAATGGCGGAAAATTGACTGCGATGATCATTGACAACGCAGTACAAAGTGGAGAGGCAAGGACGGTCAGTGTACAGTGTAAAGACTACAGTGACCCGAAGGAGGATAAAGGGGAGGTGGAGTAAATTAGGCGCGGGATGCTCATGAAGTGTGACAGTACATACGGCGCTCGGTGAGTTTGCGTTTGGACATGCTGGACTCCTCGGAAATGGCATCACATCGGTGTTTAGGGGGCCTTTTGTTGCTGTACAGGCATTGATTCCTTCGGTGCATTTGGGCTTTGTGGACAAGATACCCAAGGCATGTCCAAGAGATCTTGAGCTTTTGAGACCGTTGGTGGAGCTCTGATTAGAAACTGCAAGAGATGAGCATTGGAGACTTGGTTTCATAAGTTGCTGGTGCTCGTAGAAGATACCTATCCCTGAAAATCGTTCAGTGCGTGCTATTCTCTGGAGAACATTTCTCATCAAATCCTTCCTGGGAATTCTGCCTACTGCCCACTGACTCGAGCCAACTCAAGCCCGCAGTCCCTGCATCATGTTATGGATAGTGTCAATGACCACTGGAAAGATACTCCCAACACTATCGACGATCAAACCTTCAAAATGCCTCATTGCTTCCTCTTCACTCATCTCCAAGTGGAACCTCTCCCTCACTTTCTCCACCACTCGTCCTGGCTCAACCTTGATATCTGGTATATTTGCATCGACCATCAAGCTGAATAGATTCAGTATCAGGTTCGAGCTCTTGCGAAGAGTGGTGTAAGCCGTGAAGCAGTAGGATTTGAAAGCTGCGTAGTGGGGAGAGGTCGATGATCCCATGCCTTCGACCATTTCTTTGCACAATTTCATCTGGGGGGCAAAAGGCTTCGGGTCCCGACCTAGAATGTAGCCAAAATCAGCGTGGAAGAAGTGGCCATCTGGCGCCAGTAGGAGGTTGTCCAAGTGGCGATCTCCCACGCCTAGGAGGTAGGTGATGACACAATATCCGGCGCAGGACTTTACGTAGGTATCCATTGTAGAAGCCCTGATGCCCAAGTCGGCTGTCGTATCGGGATTGTTGGCGCGAAGGTAGGCGAGTATACTGCCTTTGTATTTCGCGGATGCGGCTGCAAGAGACATTGATGGGACGAATTGGACGGCGCCGGCGTTAGAGCTTGTGGCGAGGATGCGATATGGGGAAAGTTTGAGGTCCAGATTCTCTTTACGAAGCAGACGGTCCATGAGCGCGATGACTTGGATGACGAGCTGGTCTTGACGGAGATCGTCGCCAGTTTTGAAGATGATGGGGTACTTCTTGCCATCAGACGTCTTGAAGTGAACGAGCAGAGGGTATAGGGAGGACTTAAAGACCACCGATTCTTCGGGATAGCAGCCGATGATAGATACGTTGGGGTCTAGGGGTAAGGGGAGGGGTGGGTCGAAATTCGTTAATTCGTTCTTGGGGTCGGCGAGGTATTTCTTCAATCGTTGGACCTTGCGAGGGCGGTCTTCGCGGGAGAAGCGAATTTCTTTCGAGATTTTTGAGAGGACTGTGATAAGCTCGCCTTGTCTTAGAAGTGTTTTCCGACGCTCTGGTCCTTCAGAGACTTTCATAAGCTCTGTCATGAAATCAAATTCGACTTTGGCGAAGAGTTTGCGGTGTTCCTTGACTTGGTCTGGGCTCCGATCATCGCATTCAACCATGAGATACCAATGAAGAAAATTGCCGAGCATCAAATTGTTTATTGCACGCGAAATGAGAAAATTTGCAAGGTCTGAGTCTCGCGTGCCCCCATCTTGCGGCTCTGGTGATATCTTCTCGAATTTGAGAGCTTGCACTAGCTGGAGTAGGTACAGTAGTAGCTCATCATCATCGGACTCTCGCAACCGGTCAACTGCGTAAGCTCGGACTGCTGCATTATCAAAAGTAGGACCCAAAAGTTCCAAAGCGTCATCTACATCAATATCGGTCCACTTCGGCAAAAGCTGAACAGCTTGACGAGCCTCGCTTTGGTCCTGCCAGGCAACAGACTTGACGAATTTGGTCAGGGCTCGCTTGTCGCGGGTCAAATGATGTCTGAACTTCCAGACAAGATCCTTCTCTTCAGCATTGAGCTCCTGCGTTGGACCATACAACACAATCGTGTTGAGTTCGTCCCGAATTTTTGCGTTAGGCTTGAGGTCTCGATCCAACACACCTGTCCTATGGCTTCGGACCAGTCTCCTGTGCTTGCTTTCCGCTGGGTTGTCCCTAGCACCAAC
>JAABUL010001251.1_pt1 | contig 49331 bp, 52 predicted proteins | sample 5559151 | NCBI WGS metagenome assembly JAABUL01 (sample SAMN10711876, study PRJNA513368) | rock metagenome | isolation source: Antarctica rocks | place: Antarctica: Victoria Land, Pudding Butte sud
AGAACAGACCAGCGCCACATGCAATCGTGGGCCAACTACGCTCCCAACGACTTTTCTCAGGGTTCGTGGGAACTCCGCCGAGAGTTGCTTCATCATATTGAGGTGTTTCTGCGCCCACGGTCTTCTCCGTGCTGAGCATTGAGAACTTCATGGTGACGGCAGAGGGCAGGACGTCGCTAAGGAAAAGCCGAAAAGATGTGACCTTCGTTAGAGATGGAGTCGAAAAGGGTGGTCCGTGAAGTACTTGTACATGGTGGATTCGACCCCCACTTTATTAACCCTAAAGAGGCTGGACACTCTAATTAGGTAGATATCCTGCTTGACTGGATTTCGTTGCTCCGTGGTCCATTATTATTTCTCCTTAATTTCTTCCATATGGTTCTGTTCCCAGTTGATGTTCTGAAGCTGTGAGCGTAAAGTCGGTCCTCGATAGCATTGATGCCTTGCCCCTCAGTGTTCCTTCGCCCATTTTTGATAGCTGTCAGAAGATGAGAAGCCAATTATTGAAATTGATTGGGGCAAGACCAAAAGCCATGCGGGAAGCCTTGGATGGGTTGCATCGTCCGATGCAACTAGCGGACAAAGCGTGAAGCGCGAGAGCTTGTAAGACCTCGGTATCAAGTTGCTCACCCCATAAGATCATTTGGAGTCGCCGCTCTGCTGCTCTATATGGAAGCCCCCTTTCTCCTTTCTATCAACTCCGTTACCCACATGCTTTGCTGGTTGGACATAATCGCTTCAGTCGTCCAGAGTTGCCTGATCTTATATCCAGATAAGGTAGATGATGGTAAGGCGCAATTCCCGGCGATCATGATGGCGATAAGGGTACCTAACCCTATCATAATATCGACCCTCGTCCGTTGTCAAATTATCTAATATATTGGTGAAGTACTATAGTTTTCAACATAACTGCCCCCCTCTACTAGCTATATCTGATGTCTGTGTCGTTGATGCATTACTTAAAAGGACTACTCTCCTGGTTGATGAGAATGCAATAAGTCAGTCACCTTTGCCTCCAGTCGTATTTCTCTTTGAGACTCTGCCTTCAGTCATGTTTAGTCAAAAACAACCTTCTTCCCTGCAAAAGCCACAGTCCTATTCTCATCCTTCCTCTTTTTCGCTGCCGCCCAAGACGGATGCAGAGGCTGCTCAACAGCCTTGACTTTCTTTGCCAGCACAGGGTCGCTATTCGCTCCTGTAGCCCCTAAGCTGCCTCCTTCACCGGCCCGGAATTTCGTGTGCGTTCCGCCTCTTCCTCTGCCCCTGCCTCGCTTCCCTCGAGTATCATCACTGCTTCGCGCGCCGCGACGTGGATCCCATCCTTCGTCTCGGTTCTGACTTTGGCTCTGTTTTTTCACATGATTGGCGTTGCGGCCATATTTCTTCTCCCAGATAGCTCGACGCTCTTGCTGGCCTCTGCGGTTCTTCCTGGTTTTAGTGTCTCCAGTATCGAGGTCTGAGGCAGTAGAGTCGGAGCCAGACCAGTACCCACCAACTGTAAGAGATGGAATGAAGGTGGTGGCTTTGGGTTTCGAGAAGCTCCTTGCGGGGGCCTTTTGAGTGAGGGACGGGGGCGAAGGTGAAGAAGAGGAATTTTCCGGTTCAGGGGAAAGTAAGAGGTCTTCAGATAGGTTATATTTTAGCTTGTTAGTATCAGTTGGAGAACCACGTCCTGGTTCTTTGAGCCCTACTTTTTCCTCCTGCTGTGGTACCGCTTCTTGAGACTCCTCAATCTCGGTTTCTTCGTCAGCAGATGCGGCTAATCGAGAATTATTCATCCCATAATCGACAATCTCATCATCACTGTCGGTATTATGATCGTCATCCTGCACGCTTTCAGCTGTAGAACATCCATGCCAGTCAGATCCTTCCAGGTCATTCTCAACTTGAGGGCCTGTAGATTTTGGTTTCTCCCTCGACTGCTCGTTCCCGGCGCTCTGGTCGGAGCAATAGTCCGCTGCCCTCATCCGCTTCTTTCGTAATGGTTGCGTGTCTTCGATAGCTAACACTGCTCGTACTTTATTGATTATCTCGTTCATTGCCGTCTTAACCGGGTTTGAGTTGAAAATCCTTGCTTGAACGTTCGCGTGGGCGGCATCTTGCGGCCGGAGTGAAGCTTGAACCTTTGCCGTAATGTATTGTGGAAAAGCTGGAGCAGAAGCAATGCGCTTAGTCTTTGACAATATTTTGTAAAGCTGTAGCTCGGCAAGAGAGGCTAGGTCGAAAGCCTACAAGATAAGTATGAGCATACACAAGTAATCTCTTGGAGCAACAGACTTTAAGAGCAGTCACTTCTGCTATCAACCGTACGGTCTCTGCATCATCTTTCTGTTCCTTTGCGACCTTTTGCCGTCTACCCAGTTTTTGACGCTCAAAGCCTCTAGCTACCTTGAGTGCTCTGGATAAAGTCTTCTTGGCCTGCTCAAGGATGGCATCGAGGCGTTCACGTTGCATGCGGAGCGCCCCATTCGAGACGCCATTGGGCTTACCCTCCGCCGCGTTATGTTCTTCAAGTTTGCGCTTTGGCATACCAATATACACAGCGTTCGTCACAAAAGTATCACAGACTGAATTTGGAGATCTTGTAAGAAGTCAATGAAAGGGTTACATAACACATTGATCAACTAGCTTGGATTGGTGCATGGGGGTAACTTTTGCCGAAGTCGAAGCTATAGGGCTCTTCGTCTACAACCTCGCCGGCGAAGCTTTTCCCATCTTCCTTTTCCATTCCTATATTACTACTTTGCTGCTCCTGAAGTATTATTGTGTTGAGAATTAGGTTCGACATGTATAAACCTCAATTTTCAACTACTGTACATTCGTATTGACCAACACTGTTTCCATTATGAGTCCATTGATTAATGCTGTCAAGTCATGTCTACTTGCGCTTATTGTGATGGGCATATATACGATATGGTATATTTTCTTCAACAATGGCGCCAGCGATCATTTGGCACGTATCCTCGAAAATGGACCTCAACTACTTCCAGGGACCAAGGAGCCTCTCAGAGCCTCATTCACTGGAATTGCTGCGTTGGATCACCAATTGAAAGTTCTCACGTTATACTTCTAGACACAAGCTGATGGCTCACGTCCCAACTCAGCTTTGTTGTGCTTCCAATTTGCTGGCCAGGTCATTGCAGGCTGGGGCCTCTTTCTCATCGAGGCATTAAGGTACGGCAACAGGTGGAGCAGTCGCTACGCCTTCAGCAGGTACTTCTCTTTGACTATCGGTCCTAACATAAAACAGTCTTACGATATGGAGAATTGTTGGGCAAAATCTCGCTTTTGGTGTTATTATGCCCGTTTATCTGATCATACATCTTTCCACATCACCTACAGTTCTGTCTCACAAACCTATCGAGTTCTACGTTGCTCTCCATAAGCTTGCAAGCATACCTTTCTCCCTTACGATCGGCTTGGTTTTGCCTACGATATTGATGGTGCTTCCTGCTCCATCTGTTCTCACCTTTAATCGGAAACAGATCTTTATAGCGATGTGGCAATTTTTCCCAATCTGGGTCGAGTTGATGCAACAAATCACATCATTGGTGATGTCGAGTCTGGGTGTGACAGCATGCAAACCTTCGCCGGTCAAGAAAGGACAAAATGCACAGTGGATTAGCACAATGAGAGTAGTGTACATATTTCTTTTGTCCACCGCTGGGATAACCCATATCTCTACGATGACCCTAATAGCGACTTCCAAGTTTTTCCCTGGCCTTTTCGCATCCGATTTTGTTGGAATTTTTGATCCCTGCAATGTCTTCCTCCCGCAATCCATAACAGCGTCAACAAAAATGCCATCCTTGGGAGACGGGGCTTTCCTGTTGCTACGGTACGATTTTATCGTAGGCTCCACAGCGCTTTCCATTTGGGCTTCTGCGCTATACATAAACACATACAGAATTAGGGAAAGATCGGATGGCTGGATGGTATTGTTCTTTTACTTCCTAGCCCAAGTTGCTCTTCTAGGACCTGTTGGGCATGCAGTGGCCTGCATTTGGGCTAGGGATGAGTTGGTTTTCGAAGAGAAGGCCGAAAATGCCGAAAATGCCGAAAAGGCACGCTGAGGGGCGTTAATGATTTTCTGAGCAGTCTTAAAATGTTCAATCCAGACGTGATCGTCCACTGCTGTGAAAATATTATATTGCAAGAAGCTGGGACATAGGCTATTTGGCAGGCCCTTCTTTAAATCGAAGCTCCGACTACGCCTAGCGAATCCTAGCTACCTAGCATTAACTTTACCTCTCCGCACCTTTAGATGTACTGCATGACATTTCTTCTGAATAGTGAATACAATTTCCACATACCTTTAGATCACACATGAAGCTTTGAGATCCACCAGCCTGGGTTTCGCCCCTTCTCTTCTGGAAAGTAAGACCTGTCCCAAAAATTGTGCATACGATCGAACTTCCAAGTCAATCGTACACCAAGTCGCCGAACAGGGACTCTGCCGCCTATACAGAGTCCAGTCCTGCCATACTCAAAGTTTCTCTTTTCGCTCGATGTACGGCAGAAACGCCGGTGGACAAGGGATCTCTTTAATTAGCAACGATGGACATCCGCCGGCCAAGATGGTACCAATCGAGCCAATAAAGACTCAGCCTCAAGTTTTCCCTTTCCTCGAACTACCAGCCGAGATTCGAAACATGATCTACAGCTACTTGATGATACCAAAATATCCTGTCTATGTCTACGTGCGCCGTTTCCAATCCGCTGTCAGCACAGGACTGTTGTTCGCCAATCGTCAGATATACCAGGAAGCATCCACCGCTTTTTACAGCAACGCTAGAGGGATTGTGATCAATGAATGTCACTTCCTTACACGAGCATCATGCCGCCGAGTCTTCTTCAAAGACCCCCCTCCTATGCACGCGTATTCTGAACACCCTTTCTTGCCATTGCCGCATTCAAGTCACCACAATTCTCGCGAAGAAAGGCATCACAGCAATCTACAGGCCTATAGACACCCAAGCCTTCGGTACACCCAACCATGTGTGCTTGCTGTTATGGCGGAGATTGAAATATCACTTGCATGGCTGCCCCGCAGTGATAATACGGAAATGGCCATTGAAAGTATTATGTATGAAGTAGCCGCAATGCTGCATTGTACTCTCAAACTCCTGAGGCAGACGGGCGACCAAAAAGGCAAGAGGATCATCCTGATTTTTGGTGATCTTTTGTAAGTAATCGCCGGCTCTACCCTTTCGATCACTGCGTGCGGGAATGAGACCCAACATCTTACAATAGCACAGTTTCAAGGATTCAGAGCGTCGTTTCTTCGGGATAATGAAAGATTCAGGAGTGTTGATGCATCTCAGCCAACTCTCACGTATACGTCCAATCCAAGTGTATGGGAACATCACACCAGTATTCTTATCCAGATTGGAAGAAGCCTTCACGGAAGAGCATGGCGTATTGCTTAGACAGCCTGATTCATTTGCGACTCCGGTTCAACAAACCTCACATTGGTAACAACGCTGCTACAGGCAATGCCTTCATCTTGCGGAAATTAGCTGAATGGATAAATGGACACGAATATCTTTTCTTGTTGGAAAGCATTTATCAATCTCTCTACGTAAGCTGCTATTTTTTTGGTTCCTCTTTCTTTTCCTCCGGTTTTGGTGTGGGTAACTTGAACTGCGGGAGAGACCTTTAATTAGCTAAACACGATGAAATATGGCCTTGTGAGTTCCTAATGACTACCTACCTGATCTGGTGTTCTTTCCTTCCCGGGCCCAACTTGCTCCCACGCTGTTTTTGAATATCAGTTAGGATCAAACGCATAGTGTAGCTTTTCATCAAAAATTGTAGAGATCCAACGTACCTGCTGTTCCACCTTCAAAGTTCCGAAATGCCTGCGTCAATTCCAATGGTTCAACCACAATCCTTTTCTTCTCCTCATCATATCTAATCTCTGTATATCCCGTTAATGGGAAGTCCTTCCTCAACGGATGCCCATCAAATCCATAATCCGTCATTATCCTTCGCAAGTCTGGGTGGCCGACAAAGAAGACTCCAAACAAATCATAAATCTCCCTCTCATACCAATTGGCCCCGTCGTACAGACTCGTGATACTCGGTACGGGGGTAGCTTCATCTGCGTAGGTCTTCACTCTGATCCTCGAGTTATGTCGGACACTAAGGAGGTTGTAGACTACTTCGAAGCGGTTATTCCTTGTAGGATAATCAACTGCCGTTATGTCCGCCACCATTGTGTATTCCGCTGCGGTGTGGTATTTCAGGAATGAGATGACCGGTATAACACCCGCGGGCGGAGTGTAGATGGTGAGCTCATCTTTCCATACGGAGAACTGCTGGATAAATTTCGGAAGACATGAGAGTAGGTATTGACCATAGGTGTGGAGGCTGGCGGATTTCTCCTGGTATTTGTCCGCGGGATTGATGACGGGCGCATAGAGCTTTCCTCCCGCTTTTACGATGTGTAATTAGCATGCTCTGGTGTATATCAGAAAAAGCTCTAGGAAGACGTACGCGGCCGTGGGGCATGCCGTAGGTTTGGGATATCCTCTTCTGATGCTATATCCTTTGATAGTAGGGCTGTGCAGGCGAAGTGACGTGTTGCCGGGGTGCGCACTATGGTGTTGACACACACTCTTGACGCCCCTTTAAGACTACCACTCAATCGCATTGCCATCAATGACAGTCCTCGACTGCGTCTTCACAACAAGATAAATTGTCGTGATTATTGCTGAGCTCAAAGCATCATTAGCATGCAGGGATGTGTAGCCGACCACTAGCGCGTCCAAAAACCTCTGCCATCAACCCTTGTGATCCTCATTCGTCTCTTCAATCCATATCAACCACCACCGGTATTACTTAATACTTACAGCGCGGTGTATCAAGACCGTCTAAGTGTCTGCTCATAGACGACTTATGCTAACAACTACCTGTAACAACACCCCTCTGCGTTGCTTGCGTCCGCGGCATTTGCGCCCTTCACCTCCTACCTGCCCCTCGAAATGGCGACCCGCGTTCAAGTAGATACCTTCATGGACGATTCGGACGACGCATGGTGAGCCTAGCAACACCTCGATGGCTTCATGTATCCTACCAAGTATCTAACTAACCAACAAAACATTAGCCCATTATGCGTCGAGGAGTTCGACCTGTCAGACAAGAACTTCAGACCCTGTCCATGTGGTTATCAAGTATACCCCCTCTTGATCGAACCTCAAGCAGCATGACCACTTGGTCTCTTGGCTGCTAGGAGGTAGCTATGCTAATCCGTTATCCCTACAGGTCTGTCAATTTTGCTACAACAACATCAAGAACAATATGAATGGCCTGTGTCCGGCGTGTCGGAGACCTTACGATGACCAAAGCATAGAGTGGAAAGTTGTTAGCCCCGAGGAGTAAGTTCAGTGCTTCAACCGAACAGCAGCAGGTCACCGCTAAAGTTTAGCAGGCAAAAAGCAGATTATGCTCTACAAGCTAGGAAAAAGGCTCTTGTCCGGCAGAAGGAAACCGAGCGAAGACAAGTAGAGAACCTCAATCGCAAGCATCTTGCCGGCCTTCGCGTTGTCCAGAAAAACTTAGTATACGTCGTTGGCCTTAGCCCCAAAAGCCGAGAAGAAGATCTATTGCAGACGTTACGCGGCGACCAATATTTCGGACAGTATGGGAAAATCATCAAGATAGTTGTCAGTAAAGCAAAGGAAGGCACAAATGGGAACAACTCGATAGGTGTATACGTCACATTCGCGCGAAAAGAAGACGCCGCAAGCTGTATCGCTGCTGTAGATGGTTCACAAAACGGAGATCGGGTACTCAGGTAAGTACACTATCCAGTAGTCGTCTGTATTTGAGCTTACCGTGCCGCTTCAGAGCTCAATACGGGACTACTAAGTATTGTTCTGCGTATCTACGCAACGAGCCATGCAACAACCGAGGCTGCATGTTTTTACACGAGACAGGAGAGGACCTTGACAGCTTTAGTCGCCAAGATCTCTCCTCAATTAATGCAGTATCCACTCAGCGACCAGCGCCATCATCCTCGTCTCCTTCAACTTCATCAAGGTCTATTAAACAACCTCCACAACCCCAGCCTCCTCCTCAGCATGCACCACAAAATGTGACGGCAGCTGTGCAGTCTACCATACGCCAAGCAGATCGAGACGAACCAATGAGCAGGAGCGATAGTAGTGACGATTCTGCACTTCCCTCGTCGGCGAGCTGGGCTGCGAAGAATGCGCAAACTGATAGCCGGAGGTCAAGCAAACCGGCGAGTGTCTCGGCGCCTAGTCCAGTGCTTACGGATGCAAACCTGCCATTGCGGGTTGCGGAAAACGAAACATCTAGCCTTCAGGCCCAAAAGCAAGAACCACAACCAAGTACAGACTCCCAGCCACAGCCGACGCTGATGGATCGGCTATTCTCAAAAGCTCATCCTCTGGATCGCGCAATGAAGACAGTCCTAGAGTCCTCATTTAAGTTCACTTTCGATCGAGCATTGTATACTGACGATGTTCTCCGAGAAATCGATGCTTATCCGCCGTTATTTGACGCTAACGGTGGACTTGTGCGTTATCGGCTAGAACAAGAACGAGAGCAAGAGCGGCTCAAGCAAGAAGAGGAAGAACAAAATGTATTAGGGGCAGTAGCTGCTGCTGAAGAAGATGACAATCCTGCTAGTGGGAGTTTACAGCTTGGGGGAGAGCCAGAAACTCAAGATGACCCCAGTGAAAGTTCTGTACAAATCAATACAGATCATCGAAACGCCATTCGCCCACCCTATCCTACTGTGTCCTCGACCAACCCTAGCCTCGGCGGCTCAACCTTCCTCGGCAATAGTTCATCGGCATTATCTTTCAACGGTCGCAGCCTTACAACTCAACAGCAGCAGCAATTATCCTTTCTTAGATCGAATAGCAATCACCAAAGTCCGGTCAACGGTCAATATCAATCAAGCTATAGCGGCAACAATAGTCTTCACCACCACCAGCAGTCAAACCCATTCCAGTCACAAAATTTGAATCTCGCTCAGATACCTGGGCTCCCTGGGCACGCCAGACAAGCCTCTCGCTACAATTTCGCCAATGACTCGGCCTCAGCTTCTACGGTTGCTAAACCAGCTGCCAATGCCCAGCTCATGGCGCAGCAAGCTGCCATGATGCCCGCAAACCAGGGCAAGCATTTCCAGAACCAGCCTATGCCGCAATCGAGTTTACAAAGTAGCCACTTCTATAGCGGTGTCCACGGTCCTCCACCGGGGCTTAAATCGAGCGGCACACCACCTATCAGCGGTGGCGGCATGTTTGGTCAAGGCCATGGATTCGCCAGCGCAATGGGCGGTAGCCATGGAATAAGCGGTGCAACTTTAGGAAGCAAGAATAACAACGACGAGCTCATGCGCGAGCTTATTCGTAATCGGGGCGGGAATATCAACAATCAGGGACCTGATTTTGGAAAGCGTGAGTTCAGATTTCCTTCTTCCGTTCACCTACCCACGACCTCCACTGCAGCCCCTGCCTCTGGCCTTCTTAGCTCGCTTTATGGTGCGCAGCTTGATACTTTTCATGGGTATCAGGATCACAGCGCCCAGAAGCAGAAGAAGAAGGGGAAGAAGCACAGACATGCTAACACTTCCTCTTCTGGGGGAGGTGGTATAGTTGATCTTGCGGACCCGAGTATCTTACAGGCTAGAATGCACCACGGTGGTGCAGGGCAGGGGCAATATGGTGTTCAAGGTCAAGGTGGGTACAATCCCAATAGCATGATCTACGGAAGTGGCTACGGAAGCAGGTGGTAGTTGCACGCTGTACTATCTCTTCCCTTGTCATCTTAATCGCATTGCGAATTCTTAATGTTGCAGTCACGACTCTGGCGCAATATGGTTTCATTCTCTTTGTTAGCGAAGCATGGGATCAAAACAGGAGCTATGGAGGTTATTCCTCTGGGCGTCATGGGAGCTGGGCGGCATCCCGTCCGGTAGGATCTGGCCAAAGCATTTACAGGCGAACTTTCTTTGTGCTTCAAAGGACATATTTTACCTTCTAGGGTTCATCATAGGGTTGCGGTTGGCTCTTTAGACCATCTGCACCGTCGTGCTCGTCGTGGCCAGCGTCATGTACGTAAATCCCCTTCCCTAGCCTGAAGTGCAGGTAGGAATATATGTCTATTTTCTCACAATATATCTGCCACTTAGTGCCTCGCTTTTGTCGTGCCAGAACGAGCCAGACGATAGCGACCCTTTGATGCTGCGCTTCGTCTTTTGATGGATTTGTGACCGATAGATTATATAGATTGTTGGGGACTTTTGCGTGTTGTTCTCTCTTTTTTGAACAAACACAATCTCTGCTTTGAAGAACGCCGGTAGCAAAGAATTGCACAATAGCCAGTGAATTGGTGGATACGAATGCTAACTTGACGTCTACACAGGTTTCCAAAATGCTTTACGTTCTGGCGAATCACCAACAGCGATAAGCCAGCTTAATAAGAATACCACTGTGGACATTCCTGAAGTACCATTGTCCGGAATATCGGTTTCCAAAGAAAGCACTCCGACTACTTCGTCCGTTCCACCCGGACTATCACTACCTCACGACTTTCCGCCCCTCGCTGCGCCAACCAAGCCTGCTCCGCCGGGTAAAGTCCAGCGGAAGACAAATATTAACAACCCCGCAGCCACATCTATCAAGCCTGTCGTACCTGTGCTTCCTACAACAGCGCCTAGAGCTGCGGGTCCGGCCAAAGAAAGCCAGCCAAGCCATCCCTTTGAGGCAGATAGCGTCATAAACTCCAAAATAACGAAATCTGCAGCGCTTGAACCCATCTCAAAGCCACAACTTGCAACAGAAACACCTACTCCTCCAGTGCCTGTTGCTTTGCCTGCGAAGGCGACGCCAAAGAATGATGGGTCTGTTGATCTACCTGCGCCTCAGCTACCCCAAGGTCCATATAAAATCGACAAGGAGGGTAAAGCTGGAAAGTCCTCCAAATCAGTGGACAAGCGGCAACATCCTGGAAAGCTTGACATCGCAGCTGCTAAAGATGCCTCGAAGAAGGATTTAGAGTCAGTTGCAGCTTCGCCTGGGCTCAGCAAGTCTGCTGAATCGAACGAGCGTGGGCGACCGGTATTATCAGGCATTTTTCAACCGAGTACGCCGGCAACTGCTGCGTCGCAAAGTTCCCTTCCATCGGCAACACGTTCAAAACAGCCTCGTGCCCTCCGAGCACTTCCCACGCCGAAACCCGTAACTCCTCCTCGTGCAGCCGGTGCCTCGCCATCGGTTTTAGCTGCTACAGCGGGCTCAGCTGCGAGCAAACAAGTATCTCGTCGAGGAAGTTTCTCCTCTACCCATCCGCCTGGAACGCCGCTGAGCGAGAAGATTTCGGATAATGCTTCTGTTGCATCGACCTCCATGTCACGTCCCAGCTCACCACCTCTAAGCAGAGTTGGATCTGCGCCAGTAAGACAAGTCACGAAGAGCCAGCAGAAGAAGGAAAGGCAATCGCGAGCGAAGCAAGCTGAGGAGTCTTCCAAGTTAGAAGAGGCTCCAGCAAAGGCAGTTGTCGAGGAGCCTGTACAAGCCCCTATCATTGGACGAAAGAAAAAGGCTAAGAAAACAGCAACCCGGGGCACCGCTGATAGTAGCCCATCTGCCAGTCGACCAGCCTCTCCGCCCCCGAATGATGAGAGCATTCAAGAAAGCATGCCTGCTACGCCGGTAAAGGAGAAAAAGAAAGATACCGCCAAAGTGGAAGCAGAGAAGAAAGAAGCCGAAAGCCCCATGAGCCCTTCTTTCACCTCTACTGACCCACAGCAAAAGCCTTTGCTTACTGCAGCATCCATATTTTCCAACCTCGAAAAAGCGGGTGCCATTTCGTCCGCAATCCAGGAATATTTCAAAGGAGTTTCTGGCCTGAATCATCGCTTTGACACCACCCACACCGATATCGAAACTATCAATCGGATTCCCAACCTCACCGAAGCACAACACCGTGAGCTCCAAAAAGGCGAAGCCATTTGCGTAGAGCTCGCCAGCAACAAGCGCATCGTCATCCTCCCAGACCACCGGACCCTGCACGGCCTCAGCCACGACCAAGCACAGCGATACCTCGCGCTCCGTAAACAAGCCATCAATACCGGCGATCTCGCCATGTTTAATTCCTCGCGGAGAGACATTGACCATTACCTCCCCGTCGCGCCCATGCCCGCACAAGCCACACTCGCGACCATGAACCTGCGTAGTTCCTCCGAGGACGAAGACGAGGACAACCTGAACTTAGAACTCGTGAACCGCTTCGTTGCGCCCCCGCTGTCTGCGCAGCCGTCGGCCAGGCCGATGCCGAGTTTCTGGAACTCGGTCGCGGAGGAGCAGCAGAGAGGGGTACCGATGATCTCAATGGTGGAGGCGGAGCAGGCGTTATTGCAGAGTCGGAAGGAGACGGAGGGGCTGGAGAAGAAGCTGAATGGGTTGTTGAAGAGGAATAGGCGGTTGGTGTTTGGCAATGGGCATTGAGGTGGATGGTTCTGTGGGGTGAGGTTGTGGACGAGAGAACTGTGAGAAAGGAGTTGAGGGCGGGCTTTTGTCACTCGTGGATAGATGAGGGGTGTGTTCTGGCTGGGTACTTCCATATTGCCCTTGCCGCCGGCGCTTTTCGGGTTCTGCAAGTCCTCGGAGTGCTTAAGGTGCTCTGCGTAATTGGTGTAGCGCTTGCTTTCTCCACTTCTACTTCTACTTCCGCTGTAGATTACTAGGGGCTTTTGTCCTCCTGTACTCTTCGGTAGCAGGCATGCATTGTGGGAGCTGTACTTTGCTCTACTCTTCCTATGTTGGGGCTGTAGTTCTACGCAAGGGGTGTACGCTGTTGGGGTTTGTAAAGGGGATTTGTGAGCTCGGTTTGTAGATTACGTGAGGCGCTTCATAACAAGCTGCTCAGGGTGCCCCTTTCTAACCCAAGAAGTCATCTTGTACGGTCGAATCGGGAATTCAAAACACTACTGCTTGCCATGAGATATTTACTATCAGAAAAATAATAGTCATAATAGTCTGTACACAGAAACGCCGAGCAATTTCCTTGTCCCCAAACGCCCATACCATCGCGCCCTGGCAGACACACCTGGAAATATACATTAACCCTCGAGAAGTCAAACCGCAATCCTCAATTCCTTCCATTCTCCAATCTGCCTCACCCCACAAAAACCACCTACTCCCAATCGGGCTCCTCCTCATCCTCGACCTTCTTCTCCCCCTCCTTCTCCTTCGGGCTTCCCGGTGCCCGACTAGTTGCCCCACTAACAAGATCGTAGCTCGCGTCGCTATCCGGCTGGGATTTTTCGTCTTGGGATCTGCGTGCGGGTGCATCTGTGGGTTTGAGCTGCGCGGAGGGGTTGATTGTTGTTGGTGCTGGCTGAAGCTGGGGGAGTATGGTGGTGGATGAAGAGTGGGTGGTTGATGTTATGGTGGGTTTGGTGCGGGGGTGCGGGGTGGAGGGTGAGGACTCGTCGGTGTCGGAATCGTCGTCCCAGGAGATGGGCTCGTCGGGGGTGAGGGCTACGCCTGGGGGAGGGGAAGTGGGTTAGTTTGGTTGCCTTCAGAGTACAGAAAGGAGCTTGGTGTGGGATCTCCAACCTTTCAGCATTTCCCGTCTCCGCTGCTCCTCAGATTCGACAACCATTCGGAGGAAATAATAGCGCGTCCAGAACTGTGGGTACTCCACCTTCTCAGGCACGAGCTTCTCCATCGCCCGCCGCAGCTCCTCGTACTTCTCGAGATCCGTCGCTATAGCATCGGTTTTCTTCTCAACGTCGAACTCGCTTTTCCACTTCTCGAACTCCGGGCTTACGGGGTCCTCAGAGAAGCTGTCAAGGGAGGACTGTATAGCATGTAATTGAGCGTCGAAGCGCGTGGTATGGATAACCCGTTTTCCGTCCTGATCTTTGCTCTCGAAAAGAACTTTGCTGGTGCCGTCCTTGTTCTTGGCTTCTGTAGGCGGCGCAATGGTGACGGCATCCCAGAGGAAATTGCGAATGTTGGTACCGAACTTAAGCAGAGCTTCGTCTGCAGCATCCTCTGCCTTTTCAATCTCCTTCAGCCGCTTTGTAGCTTCAGTGCGAAAGCGGGATATGATGCCTTCGGATTCTCGTAGGGCTTCGCTTTTCGAACGGTCTTGAGTGGTAGGATCGGTGGAAGCTTCTCCACTGAATCCTTTGTTTGCTATTGGTGTCGTTGGAGGGCTCTGGCCAGTTGACATAGACCGAGCTCGGTTGACAATCGTTGATTTCAAATCTGTAAAGCCCTTGATTGCTTCCCCACTTGCGGCTGACGCTTCCTGCCGTGCGCCTTCGTAGTAGGTTTCGCTCTGCTTCTTGACATCACTGAAGAAGCCACCCAGTCTGGCTCCCCAGGGGCTTGCAGAGAATGACTTGTATGCTTCCTGGAATTCGGAGTTGAGGTTGCCTTGCTTCTGCTTTTCCCCTTCTTTCTTGGCAGCTTCGTCCGGGGAGAGGATTTCCTCTTGGATATGGTCATATGCAATGTCCATATTTCGATCCGCACGAATGGTTTATCATGAGCGTTGAAGGTGCAATAGAGCAAACTAAGAGATAGCGCTGTTAAACAGTTGCTTGACGATTGATGCAATGTAGTTAGATACTCTAAGCCGCAAGCAGCTGGTGGTGGTCGATGGCATGGCGCGACCGGCTGCGGAGGTATTTCCGAGGCTTTGCCGCGCTTCTGCAGGGTTCTGGTGCATGTGCAATTACCGACAATATCATCAAACATGCACTGGATATGAGCAGAAGACTTTTCTCAAGGTCATCATGTTTGCGACATGAGAACCCGCTGGTAAGTTCTCAGAGTCTGGCACGTATGCTGGAGCTGAATGGTTAGGGACTGCCACGCTCAGGCGCTCCTCCACAGCTTCCTCGACGTCAGCGAGGTTTGCCAGAGAAGCGTAATATAAAAGATGTACGAAAAGTGGTAGCTGTATCATCAGCGAAAGGCGGAGTGGGGAAATCGACCATAGCAGGTAGACTTCTACTACAAATGTTTCTCTGGACATCTAACTTACTACACTCAGTCAATCTTGCATTATCGTATGCTCGAAGCGGCTACAGAAGTGGAATTCTTGATACAGATATTTTCGGTCCATCGATTCCTACTCTATTGAATCTTTCGGGAGAGCCTCGTCTTTCTACAAGTAAATCCAAACATATTAGAATGTGTACAAAACAGCAAAATTTACCTGATCTACAGACAACCAGCTCTTGCCTCTGTCTAACTATGGCGTCAAATCCATGTCGATGGGCTACCTCGTTGACGAGAAAGCGCCCGTTGTATGGAGGGGACTGATGGTGATGAAAGCTTTGCAGCAACTGCTACATGAAGTCGACTGGGGAGGACTGGATATCCTAGTCTTAGACTTACCACCTGGGACTGGCGATACGCAACTGACTATTACTCAACAAATTCTGTTAGATGGTGGGCCACATTCCCATGCGCTATACTTGAATTAAAGTTGACGAGCGAATAGGAGCCATAATCGTCTCCACCCCTCAAGACATCGCGCTGAAAGATGCCGTCAAGGGCGTTGCAATGTTTAGAATGGTCGAAGTACCTGTACGGAAGCTATCCTGATCAATATTTGCAACTATTTTCTGATAGTATACCCCCTAGATTCTTGGCATGATCCAGAATATGTCTGTTTTCACCTGCCCGCAATGCAGCCATAGCACATATATTTTCGGATCCGAAGGGGTCGCTCGGACATGCAGTGCACATGGAATCGACTTCTTAGGAGATATCCCTTTGCATGCAAGTATCTGCGATGACGCTGACCGCGGTAAGCCAACAGTGGTGGCAGAGCCGGAAAGTCCGAGGAGCTTGGCTTTCATGAATATTGCCAAGTCTATCGGGACGAAGGTTGGCCTCTAAACACAACGATATCTCAAAACGATAATCTTTGGACAGCCGATCAGAATCGATTATGCTTTACATTTAAGAGCCGAATCTCTTCTGCTAAGAGTGAAAAGTGCCAGTTGATTCGTCACCTAGAGCGTCTGCACTTGAACTTTATTCAATTGGCGCACACACAACTGGAGTTTTAAATTCTGCTATTCTAATCTCAATATAGATTTCCAGAGCTCAAGAAGGGAATCTGCATGGCAAAGGCATTGACGTATAATGGCTAAAGCATTCTCGCCTGGAAAATTACTGTAAAGAGCTATACTACTGATCCACGGGTTGATCCACGGAGCGCTACAAAATTTCAAAACCCATGAACTTTGATATTCCTAGCCTCAACGTCCAACCCTTCCTTCTTGTCGACCAGAAACCCATACACATCCTTCCGTTGATCACCCTGAAGCTGAATCACCTCCCCCATCTTGGGATCATCGACAACATTGCCATTGCACGCAAGCTTCTTCTTCAACGACTTGAGGATTTTCTCCGGACTGAACTTCTTGGGCAGACCTTGGACAGTAGTCAAAGCCTTACGATTGGTGCGCTTTTGAACCCGGATGTGGATGAAGGTTGGAGCTCGATTGTTTGCCTCGTCCCCTGTGTTTTCGTCGGCATCAGCGAATGGGTCGGTTGTCTTGAGATTTTCGAGGAACATGGCTTGTTTGGGTTTGGGCTAAGTGGTGGGTTGTTGTGGTTGATGAGGCTCAAGTTTGCTGAAAGCTTGTGGACGTCTAATAAGTATTGGTACGAAAATAGGACAATATGTACTCGGCTGTGCCAGTATTCGGAACAAAGGAATTGATGGGTTATCATATGATACCTGGAATTGCATGTTCTTCTCTAGCTGAAAAATTGACTTCTGAACAGTGGTCTTGTACCCTGGATCACCAGAGACAGAGGTTCAGTAATGTTCAGCGATGCTGACTTACCCAGAAATCATTTATCAACCGACTGAATCATCGTTCTGGAACCGGTAGTCTTCGATCTTTCACCGTCACAATCTCAAACAGCTTCTCATTGCCAAGGCCTGGGACACGCTCAAGGTCTTACACACTTCCAGGGTCTTCGACATGTTGAAGTTCTCAGACATCTAAGACCAAGCGTCAGCCACCACTTAGCATTACCCGCGAGCCAAAGCGTAGCGTCCCTCAGCCGAGCCTCCCAATTCCAGCTACGGATTGGCAGCTAGGACTACTAACGCACTAACTTCTGAGACGGGGTTTCGCTTGAACACTTTTGCGTTCAAAGAAGCGTAAGCCAACTGTCTTGGTGTCCTAAAAAGAATTATGAAACAGCTTCGCCCCCAACTGATTGCATTGAAGATGAGATAAATCACGATGCTGTTGAATCGCCCTTTAATAACTCAAGAGACAAATCTTGATACCCATGCTATGGCATAATGATGAAAAAGGTAGGCGCCGGTATACAAGCTACGTAACGACTCGAAAGCCAAGATGTTCTCCATTTCCATTAATCTGAATCATTGAGATTGAACCTTTCAACCCAAGTTTAAGACATCTTGAGAGCATTGGCAGCTAGTTCCGCCTTCTGTTATCCCCTCTTTCTTTGACAACCTCTCCTCCACCCAACCACATCAAGAACTCCCCGACCCCACCTTCCTCAATTCCAGTCACCAACTCCACACCCCACCCCACCTCCCTCGTCAGTTCCTTACCTTTCAACATTGAATCAACAGTTTCAGAACCTTGACAAGGAGCTTCGTAGCAACAGAAACAAGAAGAACAATGAACGATACCGGGTTTGAATATACAACACTTTCATGATAGCTTGGGTGAAATAAGGTGGTGGGGGATTGGTGGATTTCGAAGTAAGCAATACTGGTTTAAAGGAGGTGGTGGGATTGGTGTGGTTCGTGAGCGGCGATGATATTTGCTGTGATTTCGTTACGTCGGTCTTCAAGCTTTTTGATGTGGATTTTGGGATCAAAGTCATTGATGGAAAAAGTTGTTTTTGCGTCATCATGTTTTGGTTTTGAAGTATTTTCTCAGATTAACCCCTTCAACCCCTCCTTCCAAGCCCTTGTACTCACTCTCTCACACCCAATTTAATTCCACCTGCTTGCTCTTCTTGACTTTTACTACCCCTTCAACCCTCGCCATTTCCCCACCCTCGGAAAATGTAAAACCATAACAATCCCATTTCCCCCTCATCCCAACCCGGCATTTTCATCTGGAAAACCCTTTCATTCCCCACGGACTGGGTGAATCAACAAAGATGTTATATCTCGTAGGTGAAATCATCTGTCTGCTCCGTCACATCTCGATTATTCGAATCCTTTGTATATATTTCCAACACTCTTTCCAATCGGAAGAGTAGTTTTCATCTTGTGTAGAACGAACTGTCCAAGCTAGAATGATGGGTTGAGATGATCTCAGATGCGTTATACAAAGCTCTGCTATTCTTTCTTTAATGTCATGCACATTCCTTCTAACAACATCTTTATTCCTTAGATCCTCATCCCTTTAAAACTTTGAAACTGTCGGCTGACAATTCCAATTCCCCTCTTACAACGTAGCATTTTCCAATTGGTTCAGTTTAAAGCCGTCGCCCAGACTCCCATACCCTCGCTCGGTTTTCCATATCCTCACCCTCCCCTCCGTCCCGTCTCTCAGACCCCTCATACACTCCCTTCCGCCCTCGCCCAGAAATCTCCAATTGCGAACCCCGTTTCTCCTCTTGCAACCTAGCTTTTGCCGTCTACAAAGCTCTATCGTGTCTCTTGAAATTAAACCGAGCCAAGGCTTTCCGTCCCATAAATATTCCGTTCACCATCTCCCACTTTAATTTCATCGCTTTCAAGTTCATCACCCCGAACCCTCGCATCCACAATCCAGACATTGGCGGAGGCAAATCGGGTTTCTGATATACATATATATATATATATATGCTATCCAATCCAATGTTTTCTTTCTGACACTTGGGTTCTTTCATGTCGTTTCAGAATCACTGTTTGAGACTTGACTTGGTTGTTAGAAGAGTAGAATGACAGTGCGTTTACACTCGCTGCTGACACTGTCTCATGCACAGTCTCTAGGTCTGGAGAGGTTTGTTTATCTGCATATGCATATCCTCTCTATCGATTTCTAACCCAAATCCTCCCCTCCCCTCATTTTCACGCTTCCATCACATCTCCACCCTCCTCACTTTCTCCAAATTTACCACTCCCTCACCTATCAACTCCACCTTCTTCACTCCAACCTTATCAATTACAATCTCCCCTCTCTCTTCCCCCAAAACCCCACACTTCTTCCGTTCTCAGACATAGAATCACGGGTATTGTGGGGCTGATACTTGCTCTCGTCCACAAACTTTTCCCAAGCTACGTGAAAAGGAAATTTAAAGAACGAAAACGGTAAAAAGGAAAAAAGGAAAAAAAAAAGAGGAAAAGAACATGACCATATTTACCACCGCAATAAAGCGAAAACAACAGCAAACGACACACAAGGCCCTCCCCTAATTCTCCGCCTCACAACCAAAAGCAATCTCAAAAACCGAAACCCCCGCACAACCGGTATGCGAAAACCCAGCCCTAACTACCACAGTACGACTGTTCCATTTCAGGACTTTTGGACGGGGCATAAGTAAATCCTAGAACGATTCAGTTCCTTCCCTTTGAAAAGACAACCCGCACCGAATATTTCCCTCCAGCAGCTTTTGTCTGCGTGGAGAGTAGAGAGTGTTGGAGGCTTTTTGGGTGGGGAGTTTGAAGGAGTGGTGGTGCTTGGGTGGGGTTTTGGGGGGTGGAGGTTGGGTGGTTGGGGGAGATGGGGAGCGTGACGACGTGATGGCTTGGACTAATAAGCGGAAACCCGTGAAGAGAAAACCCATATCAAGCCAAGAATATGTATGTAGATGTGGTTATGGTGCAAACCCTGGGGTTTTAGATGAGACCTTTTGCAACGCTGCTGGGTGCAGGTAGGTGTAGGAAGGGAGTGAGATAGGTTTCGAAGACGGAGAGATCTTAGATACTTTGATGGTTTATAATCATGGCTGATTAGCGATACAATTAAACCAAACCGTTTCTACGTCTATTATATATACCCTTGTTCCCATTCTTACCCAAAAGCGCCAGTGTGATTTAAAATGAAAACGACCCAGAAAGTTACATGTAGCGCTGGCAAATCTATACCTCCCATCCATCGCGGAACTGGAAACCACCCGAATGCTTCAGATACAAAACCTTAATTTAAGCATCAAGCCCGGAGAGTGGCAAGCTTGTCGGCGGACTCGAGATCGCTGTCGGAGCCGACGCAGTCTTTTGATATGTCGCGGGACTGCTCCTCCATGCAGAAACCCGGGTGGAAGATTGTGAGCGCGAGGACGGCGAGGGTGACCATGCTGCGTTGAACCTGTTAGTATTGATTCTCCCAAGCAATGGCAACAAATGAAGGAAAAGACATACACGCCATCCAACACGATAAAATCCCTCTCACTCTGCATCACGCTGTTCCTCCACCCGCCACTCAACTCCGGAATCCGATACACACAGCGCACAAACAGCGTCAAAATCGACACCAACAGCGCCCACAGGAACCTGTGGAGTTTCGGGCTCGCGCGGAGGGCCGCGGTGGCCGGGTTGAGGCGGTCGCTGTTGCGGCGCACGCGCAGGAAGTACTCGGCGCAGAAGAAGGCGAAGACGAGGAGGGAGACGACTTGGAGGCAGATTCCGGCGAGCATGATGCTGGTGCCGGATTTTTGGGCGGCGTCGGTTTTGGCGGATGCGGCGATGCCGCCGCCGGTGCCTGTGGAGGGGGTGATTAGTTTTTTTTTTTTGGCTCGATATTGGGGGTTGGTTGGGGGCCGGGTGGTTTGGAGGGGCCTTACCTTGGAAGACGAGGGCGAGGAAGTCGGAGGCTATGAAAACGACGGTGTAATAAATGGGTTTTAGGAGGGAGAAGTCGGCGCCGTAGATGATGACTCTGAGCTCGTGTTAGCGATGGTTGGGATAGAGTTGAAGTGGTCGAGCGTACACTTTACTTAAAGTGACGTAGATTCCAGCGGCGATAAAGGCGGGCGAGAAGATGAGGGTGCAGATCTGGAGTTCGAAGCTGGGAGTTGTAAGCTAGATTGCTATCGGCTGCATGTTGGAGGCAATACCCAACTTCGCTGAATACATTGTCGTGAAGTATTATCCGTCCCGCATAGCCTACGGTCTATCAGCTTTAATTTTCTCTACCCAAGTAGATATCGAAGGCTCACCAGCAGCTTCACCCGCACAGCCCAAAACCATCACAATCCCGAAAAACCACGTCCTCCGTCGGAATCCTTGTACCAACTGGGCAATGGCGAGGATCGAAAAGACTGCGAGGAAAAAAGCGTTTGCAGGTACGGAGGGCCGGTAGCCATAGACTGAATCAGAGACGGGACAGGTCTTCATTGTGCAGCCATCATTGCGGTGAGACATCACGCCCGAGTGGAGCTGTAAGGGATAATGGTGAGGACTCGGACCTGCGAATAGAGACGAGGATGGAAAAGGAAGCAGTTGTCTCGCAAATAGAAAGCTGTGGCCTAGAAGATAAAAGTGTAGAGATGCTGAGGATATAATGAACTACAAGACAGAGGGAACGCATGGACTATATATCCCACCCCCCACTCCCCTTGCCATCTTCCAAGGCGTCAACAGACATCGGCCGTATCGCAATTCCTCGAAATCAGAAACGGTTTTGCGAGTCCCATAGCGGGACAGAAGCGATTCAGCCTACAATCTTGCGTGCACTAGTAGCAACGAACAGCCTCAAGGCCCAAGGGCCCTTCGCAAATGGACACCAAATACAGATTTGCAAAATCATAGTCGTTATATCGTACCAATTTTGGTGCAATGCTGGCCGCAGTACGGAAGTAGTAATCTGGACGAGCTTGATTATTGGTGTTTGGCGACCGCGAACTGGCCAATCATACCTTCTCGCGATCTTGTACCCGATCGAGCCTAGCGCCATATCACCCGCGCTGCCTTGGTGATTCTGAGTGTTCGGCTCGGAACTCGCAAACACCATCATAGATATCGAGTGTAGCATGCCAATGGAAGCGAAGGAAATGGTCGCGATGATTCGATTGCTGAATAAATACGTGTCTTTCGAATAGTTCGACTACTCGATCTTTGATTTGTATTTTCTGGATTCACCAACATTAGTTGCCCACGGGTAAGCTACGCCAGTTAATCTTGTTATCGGGTACTCGATATGTATCTGCAAACCCCATAAATACATAGACTAGCCTCATCAATCATTTATTTCATGTATGGGCTTTCCCTCCTCTTCCCTGTCCACTCCCACTCCCACTTTCCGTCCCTCTTCGGCCTCCACCTCTTCCTCTGCCTTTTCCTCTGCTCCCGCCTCTGGCCTTCCCTCCTCCGCCCCTCTCACCCCTCTCACCCCTTTCACCTCTTTCAACCCTCCCACTCGCCTTTGTTCTCGCGGCTTCCTCCTCAGCTCTAACCTTCCTGCTCTCCTCGTCCCACCATTCCTGAAATGCCTGCTCTTCCTGGATTTCCTGCAGACTACGCTTCGCAGCGGCTTCCTTGATAATGTCTTTCTGCGCTTGCTGTTGGGATAGAATATCGGCCATGGAGAGTTGGAGGCTAGGTTCTACAGGTGGGGGTGCATGGCGGATGGACTGTATGAAAGCATTCTCGGTAGCAGATGAGGAGCGCGAGGGAATGACCTTGGCTGATGAGGTAGAGGGAGGTACGGATGGTGATGAGACGCTGCGTTGCTGGGACGGATTTTGGGTTTTAGAGCTGCTACTGGTACTTCGGTGCGTGGCGGATGGATTTCCAGCCACGGTTTGTCGTAAAGTTAGGGATGGGATGGATGATGTACGGGAGGTGCTAGATGCCGGCATCGAGGGAGATTTGTTGCTCTCAGCGCCCAGAACGTCTTTCAATGAAATCTTTGGACTCCTAGAAGCAACCTGCCATGGAGACGAGGGCGTTTCGTCTCGTATCTTGTTATCTATTGACGGTGTCAAACTCACGAGTTGGTGGTGCTGCTGAGCTTGCTGCAGTTGCTGCTTCTTGCGTTCTCGTTGGGACAACTTGCTTGAAAGATTTCCTGGCGTTATATTGGTACGTTGAGCACGAAGAGACAGACCAGCTGAGATGTTAGACACCCGATTGGAGGTTGCCTGAGCCATGATATCCTTCATGTCCAGTTTGGAAGAAGCAATTGTGGAAGAACCCCACGGCTTGATATTTTCCAAAGGTTCGCAATTTCTCGGCGAAGGAGTAGCCTGAATCTCGCCGGACTCAGACCACGGGCCAGGTGATACTGACACGGAATTTTCTACGCTTGACGGGAGTGCCTTACCCTTCGGATTCATCCAGTGCTCCTCCGTGGGCAGCTCTGAAGAGGGCGCCGCAAGTTGGTCATGTTGCTGTTGTCCATGGCGTTCATGCGATAATACATCTGTCTTTGCCTTCTCGGTATCTGACTCCCCGCCTTCGTCCATCTCGAACATGAGATCTGCCGCAGAGCTTTTAGCCTTTAGCAAAGGACTCTGCGCATGGAGTACTTGGTCCTTGGAGAATCTTCGCCTTGACTTTTGTACGAAAGGAGACTGGCTCAGATCATCAGAAAATCCGACTCTTGTTTTCGCAGACCCGGAGAATCGCATTTCATCCTCCTGCAACCGAGAACGGAGGGCCATCGAGTCCACCTTAGCACGCCTACCCCGTTCGATTATACCAGCCAGTTCCGGATATCGCTCGTGCAAGTCAGCTTCAGCCCTGCCGCTTTTCGCGAACGGCAGACAGGCCAACTGATTCTGGCGTACGACTTCATCCAACTCAAGCATTAGATCGTCATCGAGCTCATTGAGCAAGCTAGATCAGTGTTAGTAATCGAGTTGATCATGGAATACTTCTATGAGCTTACTGATTTTCGAGCATGCCTTCAAGATTCATGCAAATATACTCTAGTGCTGCGTCTTTAAACTCAGTTATTGAGCATGGAGCCACGGCATTCAGCAGTTGGCAGACGTTGCGAGTATTTACTGGGTTTGTGAGTTTGTGTAGTCAAGCAGTACTAATAAACGGCTTACCGTATCGGCCAAGCATTTTCTGACAGACTTGTGCCAGCCGATCAAGCATAAGCTCGTTCGCAACAGACATCACCTCCATGATGAGATCTAAGAAGGCGTCGAAATCTGTTGTTACGGTATTATTGAATATCTCTTCGTTGCTGTCAGCGTAGATATGTCGCAAGACGAGTTTGAAGACACCAGGATTGACGTGCTTTAGATCCACCTTGACAACTTCTTGAGGCTCCCGGACTTGCTCACGCCGCGAAGAAAGCCAGAGTCCAGCAGTACGTCCTCTAAAGAGCCCTTCGAAAAAGGGACATCTCTGACAAATAAGGGCACTGTGGACCTTAACGCTATCTCCATCAAGCTCGATTTCCACGTCTCCGTTTTCGAAATACTCGGGCTGCTGTATGGCTTGATCCATATCCAGATTCAAGGTTCTTGGTGGCTCAACCATGACCCGTACAGCTTGTTCGAGTTTGCGCAAATCGAGGTGGGAAGCAATTCTCATGAGGTCTGCCCGTATCTGACGATACCTGACAGCAGACTTTGGTGCATGCCTGGTATGGTGCCAGACATCTACAACAGAGTCTGTGTACAAGTAGAGAGTGAGATTGATGAGAGTGATACAGTCAATACCTTGGAACAGGACGAGGGCCTTGCCTTCACTGTCATACTCGATCGTCACAACATCGGGAACGCTGAAGAAGTAGGATTGGCGGAAGCTGGTCAGTGCTCGCCTCATTACACTACTGCGTCCGGCTAGCACAAATTCATGGGCTGGTATTAGAACTTTAGATGTCGTCGATCCGATTCGTAAATCATAAGATGCCTCTTCCAATGCTTGCAGGTCCGCGAAAAGATTGATGATGCTTTCCTCGACATCAGGTGCTGTTAATACTGCTCGGCGGATGGTAGCAATATCGTTAGTACCCGGACTCGGAGTCCAGAAGCGTGGCATAGGATTCTCAGTATCCGAATCCTCTTCGGCAGAGAGACCCTGGAAAGGATGTAAAGGGTACAAATCTTTCCACAAAGTATGGCTGTCAATCTCGATCTGTGTCTTCAATACATCACAGTCTCTGCGGACAGCAGCGCAAGACCCAAAGGTATTGCTTCGCACTGCGGCAATCCTTGTCAACCCGGGCACCCTAGAGAATTTATAGTCTTTTGGTTTATATTCGGCAGAACCAAGGGCGTTGGCGTCTTTGACTTTAGCGCGCTTGACTCTTCTCCAAACAGATCCAGATTCAGTACATATGATAATTGAGCCATCTTGACCGACATCAGCATCTCTTACAGCCATGTGGCTTTTTCTTAAAGACCATACTCGTTGTGGAGGAGCTAACGCCCCACGAATTTTGGATGGATTGGTAGTTGAGGCTGTCGCAGGTGAGGCTTCGGTTTTGTGGCTAACGTTGACGGTAAAGACGTCGCCCATTTTTGACATTGCGCAGATCGTATCCTCTCCTGAAGTGATCTTACAAATGTGGTTCTCCGTACTGCTGTACCGTGTGGCTGAGTAGCTATTTTTAAGGAAATAATTTGAAAAACCTTCTAGCGGGAAAGATATCTTCGTGTAACCATAGTTCGCGAATATCCACACATCGTGATTCTCTAAAAGGCATATTGTTGCTTTATCAATGGCTGAGACGGAATTGATTGGGGACGAAAAGAGAGAGGCTGCGACCTTTCTTGGAGTGTTCTGCATAACCAGTGATCGAGCGTCAGAATCGACCAAGCCCAATTGACCTTCGTTTTTTCCAAATGTGTATAGAGAAGTAGCTGTATGTACTACACTATGAGTGCGCGAAGCAGCAGCTGCAACGACAACTTCACGTTTCAGTGGACCAAAAACTTGCCGCGGCGAAAGTTGCGCAAGCTCCTCGTCGTTGAGATTAGAAGTAGGGGAAGCATACCCGAGCTGCCCGAATGTATTACTGCCCCAAGTGAATGTCTCGCCCTGGTTAGTGATAGCTAGTGTGTGATTCTGCCCAAGTCCGACATTCGCAACTTTCTTGCCACTTAGCGCTCCACCGAATACACTGGTGAAATGAAATCTTGTAGCTTCGTCCCCTGTCCCAAGTCGGCCACCAGATCCAAATCCGCACATGTAGAGGTTGGCCTCTGGATCGGTTGTCAAGACTGCAGAATGCAGTTTGGAGAGTTGCATGTCCTGAATGATGATCGGCTGATATTGGATCAATGCTGGTATAGGGCTCGACAGCATAAGATTTTTCGTCATCTGAGTTGCCTTTGCTTGGAGATTTCGAGATTCATATTCACTGTGTAGGCGACGCAGCAAGTGCTCCGGACGTTTCAAGAAGATCCGTTCTGGGTATTGGCGATCATCTTCATCTCCAAATCCTAGCGTAAAATTCTTGTTGCTGCCAAAAGTGAAAACCTCGTCACCTCCAATATCGACTCTTGGGGTAATATCTCTGCTTCCTGACCCCTCCTCGGTGGCGTCACCACTAATTCCCTGCGCCATCTCATGTTCCTCCTCCTCCGATGCACTAGATAGTAATGGGTTCGTCGGCGCTTGACGAATGTCCCTGGTGGTAATTGATGCTCCGTAAACGTCAAAAGGACTATTCCCCTCGCGGTCTTTGATTTTGATGAGACCTGCAAACCCCTGGGCTGTTCCAAAACCATTATGACCGAATACACCTTGGCTGTCTCGATCCATCAAAGCTCGCGCGATCGTAATGTTGCCAAAGTACAGCGCGCGGTGTAACGCAGTCCATCCGCTCTCCAGGTCTTGAGTATACAGATCCAGCATTGGGAGTGGTAGGAGCGCCGCGGCGTACTGCGACGCTTTGTCGTTCGCCGAAGACGCTATATAGTGCAGCAGGGTAACGCCGTTGAAATCCCTTGCATTGATATCTGCGCGTGTCAAATGGATGTTCGTTGAGGACCTTGATACCTTGGCTCCCGGTGAAGGCATAGAAGGACTCCATCCTAAGGATTTCCTGCTCTTACTAGTCAGAATTGGCGACGTGGCCAAGCTTGTTCCAGGAGTGCCTAAGGCTCCAATGTTTTCTGCTGTTCCATTTGCCCCACCTCTGGACGTGACCGTGGATGCATTATAGGTGGCGTGTGCCAGCACTTGGCGAAAGTTCTCGACATCGTTTTCGAAGTAATACTTCCAGAGATAGGTACTCATATGCTGGCGCAGGAGCGAGGGAAGGATCCTCCAGCCGCTCCAAAAAGCGCACCTCGCTGTAACCTCAAAGGGTCACGGCTTCTTTAAAGGTGCTGAGAAGAGCCTGGAAGACCTAGCGGGCGCAGAGACCTCGGAACAAAAGCAAGAACAGATACGAAAAGCCTGCAGATCGACCAGGAAGCTGTCGGAACGCACAAGCTGGTTTTTGGGATAGGTGTCGGAGTTGTTGGCCCGCACTTCTGAGAATCTTAGGTAGAACCAGGACCGCAGAGATTGGGCAGACTTCTACTTGCTTCAGGATCTTTCTTTGTTTGATACACAGGCTGATGTGTAAGGCAGGTGGTGCGTGTCCGCTATTTTCTTGGAATGAGGGAATGATTTGTGTGAGTCTGCGCATCATTTGACGATGGCCGAGGGGGGCAACGTCTTTGTTCTTCATTCCACCAATAGGACGCCATACTACAAACACCCCCCCCCTTATAACGGAAAAGAGCATGCCATGCTGCATTACTTGCCTTAGGGTCGCACTTATGCTTATCGGACGGGAGGCACGATCATCATGCAAGTCATTTCATGTAGACTTTTATACGATACTTTAGGTTTACAGCTGTCTTTCCAGCTTGCTCATTTGTCAATTTGTTCCTTCCTGTCCAAGAAACGGCCATTGATCCAAGCTTCCATCTATCTCAATCGCTAAAGCGCAATACACAGGTATATGTATAAAGATCGTTCAAACTCCAAGCTTCAAAAGTCCAAGTTTGCCAATGAATCACTGTACTCCGTAAGCAAGCATAGATTCGGGAAAGAATGTTCACCAAACTCCGCCAAGACAAGCCTGCCTCCATGCTATTCCTTTCTAGTACTTTGACGGTTGAAGGACGTCAATTTTACTGTGCGGCCTAGACACTGGGATATCACCACTGTCGCCCGGCGCCGTCCAAATGAGCTCCTCTTCTACTTCCCCTTCTAGATGACTGCCCTGAATCGTTGGCTCCCCTCTCACTAGCTCCAACGCTAGATCCACCGCGCGACTCCTCAATACTCCTTCGTGACTGTTGCACAGCACCGAAATCACTCATAGCGAACAGCAACGGCTCCTCTTCCTCGAAGGTGCTGGCAGGGCGTGTGAAGCTGTATCGCCCGCCACGTTGGTCGGAGCTTCCGCTGCCACTGCCACGATCGCCTAGGCTGGAGGTCGAGCCGTGAGGTGGGGTCAGACCTCTACCGCTGCCCCGACCTATACGAGGGCGATAAACTCCACGAAGTGGCAATGATCCCGTGTCATCACGTCCTTCGAGCGATGAAGATCGATAGTGACCGACAGCGGCACTGTTGCCCTCCGGGTTGTTCATAGGCCCGTACGATGGTTCCTGAGCCTCTAAGCTCGGCATAACCGCTGCGGAACCTTCCTGTAAGCGGAGAAGCGCACTAAGGCTCAACTGCGGCCTATCATCGGGACCCTGGTCTGCACCAAGGCTGGCACTGCGCGTTCCGAATGGAAATATATCTCCAAGGTCGTCCTCCAAAGGGAGTGTCCTATGTTGTTGGGCCACGGAGCTTGACCGCCGATAGCTAGGATGATAAGGTCGTGGCGAGGTAGGTATATCGATAGCTCCTGTGTTAGGGTCACGAGATGCGTTATTCCTTGATCGTTGTTCGTGATGAGTTTCCTGTTCTTGCGATAAGCGAGTATTGCCATTGCTGGGATTAATAGGATACTCTATAATACTGTTGGCGCTCAACCTTGAGGGGATAGCAGGTGTGTGTGGTGTATGGGGTGAGATTGGCTTTCCAGGTGACGAAGAAGTTGAAATCGAAGTGCCTGCTACCATAGGTGGCACACTTGAAAGTTGCCGGCTCGAAGAGCTGGAGGAACGATGTAAAAGAAGTGACGATGACATGGAGTCGGACAAGGCAGCATTAGAATCCCTCATGCGCTGAAACTTGGTCAACGCGGCAGTTGTTCTTTTGGTGGAGGCGTCAGCAGTGTCTTGGTTGTGGGGCGCTCTGAAGCTCTTCAGGTCTTTCTTTTGATCGAGCATCTTCAAAAACTCAGAAATGTTATCGTCATCTGTAGGAATTGAACCTGAGCTGGCCGCTCCGCCTTCGGCGAGAACTCCGGAACCGGGTTGGGCAGTTGATGAGGTGACGCTGGCTTTGCCACTGCTATTATTATCGTCGTCGGTCCTGCTGCCTCCACCTACAGACAGCTTTGCTCTCCGATGTCCGAAGCTGCTACTGTACCTGGATATCGGAGCGGGTTTAGGAGAACTTGAACTGGAGGACTGGATGGCACGCTCTACAGCCACTGGCGATCTTTGAGAAGGTACAGAGCCATGAGGAGTCAGACGTGACGGTTGTCGTGCCTCAGCTAACGAACCTAATGTAGAGCTCCTCCCTATTGATCCTCGTGGCATTGAAGCTGTCAATGGCTCGCCCTGCAGCGGCGACGCGGATAGCGAAGGCGTCTTAAAGGGCATGAATGATACGGAAGGCCTTCTACCAACACCAGGAGTGCCATCGGCCGATCTGAGTGACGATCTTGACCCTTGCGAAGAGCGATTAGCCGATGGTCTCTGGGATGGCAGGTCTGTGGGTGACGGCGTGATCAAATCTCGAGCAGCGCGGAGAGCCGATAATGGACTGGAACCGGCAGGAGGTCCGACATGATGGAATGTTGACAGACTGCCGTAGGCCTGCCCTTGTGCTGGAAGATCTGCAACGTCTCTTCTCTTCTGCGGCAAAGAGCCAGCTTCTATCCCTGGAGCAGTCACATTCCTCCCGTTTCGGGTTTCACCATCCTTCCGCCCAAGAGACGGTTCAAAAAACTGTTCATCCATGCCCATGAACTGCGAGCTCAACAGCGCCTCCGAATCATCTATCCGGAAATCGCAATTTGAGCGGTATGTAACCCGTATAGAAAATGGACCAGCTGGAGACTCGATGGCATCAAACGAGAAAGTCTCGACAACAGGGCCAGGTGCATCGTTCAATGGGACCGTGAGTGCGTCTATCCAGGGCGACCTGTCGATTTGCGAGCCATCGAGTATACGATACTTGAGTTTTGGCGAATTGTGCGACACCCTAGGCTTCGAGAGCTTCTTACCAAATCTCCAGGCAGGAAGCAGTTTGGCATACGTAATAAGGGATCGGAACAGCACTATGCTGTTCTTATAAATACGTGGGAGAAGCGGGGTTAAATCTTTGTCTATCTCTGCTGAAGCATCTCCGAGCTGCATTTGCCATCGCTCAAGGATAACCTCCGGTCTTATTTGACCGCCACCTCCTGCAGAGGAGGTAGGAGATTCGTCCAAGGCTTCTTCAACATCTTTTCGCCTCCCTTGTTCGTCGACAATGACTAAGCTTTGCTTGTTTGTCAACTCCTCAGTGTCGATGAACGTTTCAATTATCATCACTGGCGGTCGATTGTCAACGGCATCGCAAGTTCTCCAAGTGCGGACGCTATCCCGAGTGACATCTGTCTCATCGAGTTCAACGTTGAACTGAGGATTATGTTAGCCTACAGAACTTGTCTAGGAGCAAAATGTAGAACAAAACTATGTGGGATGTTCCAAGTAATGGTCAAATTAGTGTTCCACTTACCCATTTATTTACTCTTTTGGTATCTGACCCTTTTGCATATGCGGGTGGCAGTGCACTTCTTGCGTGGAGGATTATAAGCGCAGCCTTGGTAAAATAGTTCTGGAGTGGCACAGCTCAGCTTTGGTCACACAATGTTACACAAGGGAGCGCTTATCGTACCGAAACAACCTGACTGAGTTTTTCTATTGAGCTTTTGCCTTGACTAGATGTTTCAACTCCCCGTATCAATGCATCGGAGCCTTGTCCCATAGAGCTGCCCTGCTCGCTCGGCGTACCTCTACCAGAGCTGGCTCTCGATCCTCCCGATTCCTGTTCTCTAGGATTGTTGGTTCTTGTGGGGTTTGTTTTAGGCGAACTCGCCGGAGAAGCCGTTACCGGCGGTGGACGAGGATGCTGATGCATGAGTGCTGCTGAGAAGTCGAGGTACCGGATTTGACCTGCTTAGTAGAGGACTCCGGTATCAACGAATCCTTCCTCGTAGACGAGCCTCGGATGCTGAAGAATGGCGCAGGATGATTTATTGGAAAGCTAAGCAATCTTCTTAGGAGTAACTGTGTTGGTGGACTGCCATGACAACCAGGCATTTGATGATTTGGCGGTGCGTGATGAGTAGGTCAATGGATTCGAAAGACTGCCCGATACCCGAAGCGATAAAGCATTTGAAGGGTTGGGAGTTGTTCTTTCTATGTGGTGTAGCTGTTGTCCATGTTGTGGGTAGGCAACGTCCTCCTCAATCCGATTCAGTAAGGTTGGGAGGTGGTACTGGTGCCTGCGAATGCTAGAGAAGCCTGTTAGCTCAAGAAGGAAAGATAGTCAAGTCCTTCCAGCCTCAGGCACCCTGACAAGGTATTTTCAGACCAAGCCTACCAAAATTAACCAGTCACGGCGCTAAAATGGATATCTTAAAGGTTGATCGATGACTCGACGCCAAGAGTCATATGCACATTCTTACCGCTTCAACGAATGTGCTGGTTGTGGAGGATAAAAAGCAAATCGTCGCATTTCCACTCGATATGCAAACTACTCTGAGCTGGAGAGAAAGAATGGAGTTTTGATGATGTTAAGAGAGGAAGAATGACCAGAGTGAGTGTGATCAAAGCTTCCCGCCGTCTGCTCTGGGGAAGGTCTCAACTCTCAAGCTCCGAGTGCAGAAATGTCGGGAGACCGTAGCGGCGTTCCGTTAGCGCGGCAAAATCACTGGACCTTGAACAAGCGAGTTAAGCCCTATGTTATCTCACCAGCAAAGTCCACAGTCTTTGTTACGACTTATTGATATATATTTTAGTAATTCATAACCATGCCTCCCGAGTAACAATCTTTACGTTATGTCGCCCTAGCCGATACTTTTAGCTCCCTATGTTTGCCATGATATACAACAGCCAACAACTACGAAACAATCAAACGACAACGGAAGGATACTTCCATACTTAGTATGCCATGCCATCGCTGCCTCAAGCGAGAGAGTAAGAAGCACTTAAGCCTTAGATTTCAGGAGTCGTCATGCAATGAACTAGAAGGGAGATTGATTGGCCGTCTATTCGTATCAAGACTCCTCTATCTGTCCGCCGGCTTTTAACCTGATTTTCAAATCGAACCCTTGGTATCATATCAATCGTATTCCCTCCATTTCTGTACCTCTTCCTCTCCAACTGCTTCTTCAATCTCCACAACCCCACTTACTTCCCCCTTGACATCCACAATACCCAGTACAGTGCCCCCTTGCAAAAATGTTTTTCCTCTTCCGCCCTTGCGCATGCTTTCAATCCATTCCTTTGCTTCCTGCACTGAGCTCGTTCCCGGTATAGATATCCAATCCCACTTTTCGACTGCGATGCCAGCCTCAAATCGCTGTGTAGGATGATCTAAATCTGGGTGGTTTCCCAGGCGCTGTACCTGTCGAGGTGCGATAATCGTGGTTGAGGACAATCGCACCCAGCCTGTAGGGGACCTTGCCGCTGTCAGGAGGACATCGCGGGCCGTGAGAGTTGGACAGTTCGGCCGAGCTTGTACAATGGGTATGGACGCCACTTGAGTAGCGATGTCTGCCATCTTGGGGGGCCCAGACGCCGAGATGCTAGCGCCGATTGCCCCGCCTGGATGATTCGCGAGGAAAACGGTGGCGGGACTTGGATGGAGACGGCGTGCACAAGCGAGGGCGAGGGCATCGGTAAGGGCAAGCGCGGTGGTGGTGGAAGTAGTAGGGGCAGGAAGACCAAAAGATTGCACCTCGGACGTCGGGATGGGCGCCGGAAGAAGGATCGAAAGATGGGCGGGACGAGCAGAAAAAAGAGGACAAGTCGACGGATGTGTATGGGAGGTCAACACTATCAAAGGAAGGCTGAGACTAAGGTGTGGCATGAGAGAGAGAAGTTCAGGGGTCCGGCCGGAAAACGTTAGGAGTAGGAAAGTGTCATTCTTGAGCACTCAATTAGTGAATCGTTCAGGTGTCTTCCATGAGCTCCGGACTTACGGCTCCAATTATACCCAGATCGCCATGTAGAGCTTCGGTAGGATGAAGGAAAGTGCTTCGAATCCCAAAGCTATTCATGGTGGCAACAACCTTTTCGGCAATCTTGCCGCTCTTCCCTACACCGCAAACCACAACTTTTCCATGATTTTTGATGCTCCGCAATATTGCATTGACTGCGTTTGAGAAGCCTTCTTGCGCCACTGAATCAGACCCATAGAGATCTCCGAGATATGTCAGGGCATCCCGTTCGGTCGAGATGACATGTAGAGCTGTTCTGATAGCTTCTTCGTCGACTGCTGCCCCTATGCATTCTCCTAGCTCCGGCGGAGTCAACGGGAGCTGGGGTATCGCTTCGCGGACGTGCGGCAATGATACTGGAAGGCATGGCGATTCGGGCGTCAGAGGCTGGTACGTCTGTATGAAGGCAGACACGGCCGGTCGGCGATCCATTTGAGCAATGAGATTTGCAAATGACAGCCAATGCAACGGAAGGGAAACTCGATAGTTGAAATCCGATGTACTTTTGTAACCACAGATTTCCGCCCCTACAACGAACGAGTCCTTGCCGGTAATGTGTCAAGTATGCCTCCCTCCGGCGTGGTCAGCTTCGACACCTTCAAGCCCAAGTAGACCGCTTTTCAAAAATCCATGTTGAAAGAACAAGGTTCCTCGCTACAGCCGCGCAAGAGCAAGTGAAGCCAGTCAAAGAGACTCAGGATAGCTTGGCTCGGATTCAATGATGTAGAAATGGAGACTTGACATGGGAACTTTATCTACCCCAAGCCGACGGCTAAACCAACAGATCTACAGGGTTCCTCAGACCGCTCGCGTTTTCGCCCGTACACCATGGGGGCGTTTGGGTAAGGTTAAGGTAAGGTATGGTGGGATTTATCATGCGAGCCATTACTGAAGGCTGAGATGATGCCCGTTTCCCAAACAGACGCCCCTTCACCGTTGGGCGCCAGCATCGATCTAAGCCGCATCTATCGAGTGAAGTTGTCATCGATTCTCGGGATCGCACGGAACCAAGTGTGACTTGAAGGTACCTTGGTTTCAAGTACCTTAGACGGTATGCATTGGTGGTAAGGTACCTTAGTAAGATAGTAAGGTAGTAAGGTACACTGTAAGGCAGTTACATGTGAACGAAAGAAAGGACTAGAGCTTTCTATGGTATGTAAGGAATCAGCAGTGTGTTGAAGGTGTGTAAAATGGAGGGACTGGATGGCAGATGGTGTGGTTGGGTTGGACAAGGTTAAGATAAGACGTGATCGATAGAACAAGGCCAAGGTTTTGATAGCGGCTGCAGCAAGCCGAGGCAGAGCCCTTATCGGTCGGGGCGACTACAAGTACCTTACAACGTACTTCAAGGTGATAAGGTACTTCAAGGTGACAAGAGTAATTCAAGGTAGTGGGGTAAGGTAAGGGAGTGACGGGAGTTGATAAGGAAAGTTTCATAAGGTACCTAGGTAAACACGTGTTTGTTATGCTCTGAAACAAGGGCCACGATGGCTGAGTGCTTCCATGTCCTACTTCCATCAGGGCTGAGGACCTAACACACCGGATTCCGAGGACAACTTAAAAAACGATGACGTCGGAAGAATCCCGACAGAGCGGCCCGGCTACGTTCACGTGCCCGAATCGCCGATGGCGAACTGCAGCAGTAGCCTTTGATTAGAAGATTTGGGAAAGAATCATTCCCAGTAAACACCGAGATTTGGCAATTGCTTCATGGATGCTAGAGCCTACAAGATCTTATGATTAACATCGGAGCCTTAAACCATGTCGGCTCGTACCCAAGACATACTCGTTGGACCCACCTGCTCCATCAAGATCTAAAGCGTGCACTCGATCCATGCTCCGGCCGCAGTTCTACAGACGTCAATCCTTTGGATCTGCAGAATCTCATGGAATGCTACAAGTCAGATCCAGGGGAATGGGCCAAATACGCATATCGAGATCCAAGTCGAGGCTACACGAGAAACTTGGTGGATAATGGCAATGGTAAAAGTAACCTGGTACGACGCATACGTCGAGGCCGCTGTGCCAAAACAGAATATCGAGGCTTATTCTAGTTTGAACATCAGGAGGCAGCAGCCCGATCCATGATCATTCGAACGCACATTGCGTGATGAAGGTGCTCCAGGGTTCGTTGAAGGAGACACTCTACTCTTGGCCGGATCAGAGCACAGCTAGGGGTGATGTCGGCTCGCCTCTCCAGACCAAGAAACAGACCATGTATACGACAGATCAAGTGACTGATATGTCGGATAATGTAAGAACACTATGCGAGATATATATTCCGAGGCTTACACTGACGTTTGACGTTCAGCTTGGTGTACACAAGATCTCAAATCCGGATATTCAAGAGTTTGCGGTGTCCCTCCATCGTTAGTCCTACCCCTGCTTACTATCATGAATGATCTTGTACGTGGAGCTGACTGTGCCAGTGTATACACCCCCAAACGGAGCAAAGGTCGGCTGCCATATATACGAAGAACGAAGCGGGAAACCATTTCATGTTCAGCAATGTGACTTCTACTCGAAGCTTGGTCACAAGTCTTAGGACTTCCCCCCCCTTGCCATGATTTCACTTTGCTGAGACGCTTCTCATATGTACATACATCACTATAGCATTCTTTTCTCCAGTGTCCAAGAGTCATTTCGAACTGTTCAATAGGTTACTAGTACGTCATGTGTACCTCATCGCCTTAGACTACGGAATGTGCCAGATGTCAAATGAGGTAAGGGCATCGGGGACTCGGGGACCAACCACGGCATGATTTATTTGCACGGTGGTGACTTTAACAGAGCTTCCTATCTGAATGCCCCCACGCATCCGACCAGACAGCTCTCTCGATTCTACCTTTTAGTCTTGACGAGGAGCACTTTAATATCACACTCTACCAGAACTGCTGCGCTTATTATAACACAACGCTTCGATACGCCCGAGCGCTACGATGTCTGCTCTCGCTCTGACAGCAGGTGCAGGTCTGGTCTTTGGCGCCGCTCTGACGGCATCGGAGGTCTATTTGCCCTCCGTCATCGTGTCCCAGATGGAACTCAAGGATTGCCATATGTTGAACGTCTTCTTATCCGCAAGCGCGAGTAGTGCGTACGTGATCCTGCCCTGCTCTTTCGCCTGGAAGTCAATACGTAAGCCAAGCGCAGCGCTGACAACTTTATAGCATGGTCATGGCTGCCTTCGAACGGCTCAATATCGTTCGGCGTCAACCGAAAAAGGATTCTTCCATGGGATGGTGCGGACCGTACGATGCCAATGTTCTCGGTGGTATGCTCGTTGGGACGGGCATGGCTTTGACAGGCGCATGCCCAGGCACGGTCCTCGTCCAATTGGCGACAGGCATCAAATCCGGGATCCCCACCGCCCTTGGTGGGCTTGTGGGTGGCATATTATTCGCCAGATTCGGGAGCGCTCTCAAACGAGGCCTTCCAGCATCGATACCTCCACTTGACGCGAAAGCCCATACTATCCACACCAAGTTCGACATCAACCCAGATCACGTCCTCCTGGGCTATGAACTGTTATGTTTGGCGCTCATCGGCGGCTTCTCCGTCTCCGGCCTCAACCGGTCGACTCCTCTGCTACATCCAGTGGTAGGCGGCGCCTTGATTGGTGGCGCTCAAGCGGTTTCTCTCCTCCTCACCGGAAACGCCGTTGGTGTCTCAACCGCCTATGAAGAGGCGGGCCGCTTCTTTTGGTATCTCTTCGACCCGCCAAAGCAGGGAGGCCGCCCGCCGACCAAGGCGATCACGTTCGCTCTCGGCATCTTGATTGGCAGCTTCGCCTTGTCACAATCGATGGTTCATACTACAACACAGATGACGGGTATCTCCGGGATCCGCGCGCTGCTCGGTGGCTGTACCATGGTTTTTGGGGCCAGACTCGCGGGCGGATGTACGTCAGGTCATGGAATCAGTGGCATGTCGAGCTTCTCGATTTCAAGCATCATCACAGTCATCGCGATGTTTGGGGGTGGCATCTTGACGGCAAGGTTTTTGGGGTAGCGGGGTTCTCGTGGTTGGATGGTCAACGAATGGTTTGAGATGCACCAACGCGCTATCCTCTTCCTTGGACATGCTTCTTCAATGAACAGAGGCGATTTGTGTCGTTGGAGATCGTCCTCGAGACGAAAACGCTTCGCCTGAGCTACTGCTTTCTTTTTGTGCAAATCATTCGCCGTACAATGTAGGCCATCAAATGCAACTGGAAACATCCACCCGATTTGAAGAATGCGAGTTAACAAGTGCGAACACTTGTTCGAATGTTCTACAGAAACAGAGGTACAATATCCGCTTTGATTCCAAGTCTCATAATCACAAAAATAGGTGGCTAGTCGCTCGAGTAGGTAACGCTAACAGCCCCTTCTCGCCTTGGCTTCCAAGTTTTGATGCTTGTTGAACATCTTCTGCGATCGAAGAGCATGCCACTCACTGTTTGATGACCTCAAAACGCTCCTCAAGGGTCGAAGGTTTCCAATCGTCGTCCCCCTGCGCAAGGCGCACCCTGATGATGTAGTGCGAAAAGTCCAAATTGAGGTATGCTCGCATTTGAATAGAGCCATATCGAAATGAACGTTTATGGTTGAAAAAGTTCAAATACAGCCAGTCGCCAAGCGATATCCCGTGCCGCGAATTTCCATGTTCCCAGGTGCCCGGGAGGTGGCCCCGAGTGGCAAACGAGCCCGACGAGCGTGCAAGACCCCGACATTCCCTAGACCCCGAATGCCCGTCCAGTGCCCTCGAGGCCCAGCAATGTGCCTATCTCTTAAGCACCGCTCGATTTCCTCTCCTTCGTCACCGACTCCGTGTCAGCCAAAATGTCTCCTGAAACACAAGTCAACGCTTGCTACGAAGCCAAGTCGGGCACTTGGCAGTATATCATCGCAGACCCAACAACCAATAAGGCAGTCATCATCGATCCAGTACTCGACTTTGATGCCGCCACCAGCAAGATAACCACCGAATCAGCAGACCAGATGCTCAATCTCGTTAAACGGCAGAATTATACCATTTCTCACGTCCTTGAAACCCATGTTCACGCCGATCACTTGACAGCGGCTGCATACCTGCAAGATCAGCTTGTCAAGATAGGCTCGAAGAGACCCCTTATTTGTATTGGCAAGAGGATCGGGCAGGTGCAGTCGCGGTTCAGCGCACGATATCACGTCGACCCAGGGGAAATGCAGAGGGCCTTCGACTACACCTTTGAGGACGAGGAAGTCTTCTACATCGGCAAGCTTAAGGCCCACGTGATACACTTGCCCGGTCATACGCCTGACCACATTGGATATGTGATCGGCTCCAATGTGTTCACGGGCGACTCAATCTTCAATCCAGACGTCGGGTCCGCGCGTTGCGACTTCCCCGGAGGATCAGCTACAGCACTCTTCGGATCTATGACCAAGCTTCTCGCCCTCCCAGTTGACTATCGTTTGTATACGGGCCACGACTACCCGCCTGACGATCGCCGGAGTGACAATGAGATTATCTCGAAGCCAATATCTTTCACGACGGTTGGAGAACAACGAAGTAGAAATAAGCATGTCAAAGACGGGACTATCGAGGAGGATTTTGTGAAATGGAGATCGGAACGAGATGCTGGTCTCGCGGAGCCCAGAATTATCCATCAGGCCTTGCAGTTCAATATCCGCGGCGGCCATCTTCCAAAGGCGGATTCAGAGGGTTATAGATTTTTCAAAGTACCCTTGCAAGCACCGCAGTCGTTTTTGTAGATATGACTATCGGCAGACAAAGTACATGTCGCCCGTAAAGGCTTCAGAAGGGGCCGTTAGAATATTCCACAATGTGCATTTCATTACGCTCTTTGCGCTTTGTTAAGAAACAATGTACACGTGACGATAAGCTTCCCGACGGCACTGATGAGTAATGCGAAGGCACTACTCATCGTCTTGTAAGCGCCAGCTCCAGCAAAACTCCCAGCCACAAGACATAGCAAGAACAGCACCCTTCGATCCCTTGCCCTGTTATGAAGACGAAGAACCTTTGGATCGATAAAAACGTCCACGTAGGCAGCCGTGGCCATGGCAGTTGTGATCTCCGTAATTTTCAACGACCGTACCATGGCAACCTGTGCGCCACTTGCAAAGGCCAGAAGAGCGATAATTAGCTGAGTGAGAGGACCGTCTTCTGTCACACCGTATTGATACTGCAACGCCGCTGCTACGAACACCAGAACAGTCTGGAGCAGAGAGGATGTAACAAGCCACCATCTTTTGCGCACGCCAAGCAGATTCCCCAATTGGCCGAACAGAACGACGCCAGCGACGAATAAAGTCAGGGAGACCCCAATGTTAACGAGGCTGAATATTGCACCGCCGATTCCAAAGACCCCGACGGCAAGTAGGACTGTATTACCAGTCTGGTTGGAAGCAAAACAATGATAGTCGGGAAAGGTGGCGGCATCTTGCATGCCCGTTGCGAATGCTAGTAGGTATAATTGCGCTTCGAGCAAGGCGTTGTCATGGACCTCATCACGCAAGTAGGAGCCGTGATTCGTTTCTCGTCCAACACTGCGTGTACAGGTGCTACCGTTTTGTCAGAGGAGTCTGAATTTTGCATATGTACGCCGGGAAACTTGCTCTGTAGTCATCGAGGCGATGTCACCATAGGGGCCTGATACTGCACGAGAAGTAGTCGTTTGGCCTCGCAGGTGTGACGTCTGAACTTGGAGGGGTCGATTCGATTAAGTCGAGAAACAAGCAAGGAGCACACCTGAAAATCGGTGATAGTCCGGACGCGCTAGGGGACCGTTTTCGGGAATTGACACGAGGGACTGGATGCGGGATTCGGGGACATTATTCTGAAAGCATCCATCAGAAAACAAGTCACACCACATGGGAGAGCTCCCGTGTGAGGCCCCAGCATATAAAAAGGAGCAATGGGTTCTCGTTGGCCAGACACATCTACCGTTTTGAATCCGCCTCGGTGATCCATCTCATACCTTTTCCGTAATTGCATCAACCGCCCAGCGTCTCGAATGCCCAACATGCAGCCTTCTGGTACGGACTTGCCAGCACAGGAGCTCACTTCTAATACTCTCTCGCAAGCTGAGAATGATAGCTCCGAAGAAAAGGACCTTGAATCGAATGCCCTCCCAAGCTCCCAGCTCGTCAACAATGAGGTGTACACTTTCGGATGGAAGGCCATGAATGTCACGGTCAAAGATCGTGCTACCAAACTTCCTCTGTCCATTCTCACTGATGCTAATGGCCTTGTGAAAGCTGGAGAACTGATTGCGATCATGGGCCCTTCGGGCTCAGGCAAGACAACTCTTTTGAACACACTTGCCCACAGAGTTGCGACAGCTGGAGCCGCGACACAAGGAGACACCCTCATGAATGGTCAAGCGATCACTTGGCAGGCACTTCGACATCTGTCAGCTTATGTCGAGCAGGAGGATGCCTTGATAGGCAGTCTTACAGTTCGGGAGACGATGAATTTTGCGGCGCGATTAGCATTGCCCAGGTATGTTTACATGCTGCAGCTTGTCCCTTGGATGGACATTAATCTTTCAACAGCACCATCTCCCGGAAGGAGCGCTTCCAGCGAATCGATGATCTCCTTGGTAGTTTTGGCATGCAAGTGCAAGCCAATACTATCGTGGGAACCCCTATCAAGAAGGGTCTCAGTGGCGGCCAAAAGAAACGACTGGGCGTCGCGAGCCGTCTTGTCACCGACCCCAAGATCCTGTTTCTAGACGAGCCGACCAGCGGCCTGGACTCTGCTCTCAGTTATGAGGTGATGAATTATATCAAAGAGATTGGAAGAAGGAACAATGTAAGCCTTTCTATAACGCTGTTGTGGGCCATCTGGATGCATTGACTGACTGTCCACCAGTTGATCGTGATTGCATCCATTCATCAACCGTCGACGTCAACATTCAAGCTCTTCGATAAGCTGTGTCTCTTATCACTAGGCAAGACGTGCTATTTTGGACCTCCGATGGAGGCACGCGGATATTTCGGCGCCCTGGGATACCAAATGCCAGTCGAGATCAATCCGTCCGAGTACCTCCTGGATCTCATCAACACGGATTTTGTCCGCTCGGGTTACGACTCAAAAGCCCGCATGGAGCACATACACCGGGCGTGGGAGTGCTCACAGCATTCTCTCGCGATCAAAGAAGAAATCCAAACCGTCCTGTCTCACGCCGATGCAAGGCAAAAGCACGACTCTAGCACCTCGAAGTCCTTGAATCAGGGACAAAACGCTTTCACAATTCCGTTGGTCCTCCTACACCGCTCGTGGATCAAGTCTTATCGCGACGTCGTTGCCTACGGTATCCGAATCTTCATGTACCTCGGTCTCGCTATCCTCATGGGCACCGTCTTCCTGCGTCTCAGCACCGACCAGGCTTCCATTCAACCCTTCATCAACGCCATCTTCTTCAGCTCTGCATTCATGTCATTCATGGCAGTCGCCTACGTGCCATCGTTCCTCGAAGACCGTGCCACTTTCGCAAAAGAGCGCGCGAACGGCCTCTGCGGCCCTCTCGCCTTTACAATTTCCAACTTCCTGATCGGTCTTCCCTACCTATTCCTCATCGCCCTACTCTTTTCCGTTGTCGAATACTGGCTGAGCAATTTCCGGCCTAACGCTAATGCTTTCTGGACATGGGTACTCTGGCTGTTCCTGGATCTGGTGGCAGCGGAATCGCTTATCGTCCTCGTTAGTTCCATTTTCCCCGTCTTCGTTGTCGCCCTTTCGGTAGCTGCGTTCGCCAACGGTCTCTGGATGTGCGTCGACGGCTTCTTGGTTCCGATGGGTACCCTCAACGTTTTCTGGAAGTATGTATTCCATTACATCGATTACCAAGCATACGTGTTCCAGGGTATGCTGGTGAATGAATTCGAGCAACGCATATTTGACTGTGCGGGGAGTCAACAGGAAGAATATCAGTGCATGTACCAGAGCGACTTGGCGCCAAAAGGGCAGATCCGGGGGACCGCGGTGTTGCAAGCTTTCAACTATCACGGGGGCTTAGAGGGGGAGTGGGTTGGAATAATGATTGCGATTATCTTGGGGTATCGGGTCCTAGGTTGGTTGGTGCTGTATCTGAAGAAAACGTGATTGCTCGTCGTTGCAAGGACGTCATTGGAGAGTTGTAATGTAAGAATATGCAGTCTCTGGTCAAAGGTTGGTTCGGATTTAGACGGGGAGACCAGTCTCAAGCCAGTCTCAAAGCTCATCTTCGAAGTCACTATTTGCGTCCCTGCAGTAACAGTAATGCGCTGCTCCTTTCCCCTCCCCCCAAAAATTACAGTAATCTTATCACTATTTGGAACCTCGCGTTGAACGTTCTATGCTGCTACATCGTCGATGCTTGGTAGCCGTGGTAGCTGAATCATTGCCGTGGAAGAATTCGTCCCACAAGACGCACAGAGAATCATATGCTCGTGAAACCAACTTGATGTCAATTCTTGCGTGGCGCGAGTCTTGGATCAAATCAGCTGGGGTGAAGAGTATCAGTCTTGAGAGCTGTATGATTGTATCCCATCGGCAAAGAACGGCCTCGTTGATTCCATTAGATATCGAATCTCCTTTGTGCCATCGCCTCTCAGCGCTCGAGGAGAGAAAGGCAGGCTTGCAACAATGGTTCTTCACTTCGTACAGATCGCAACATGATGATCCACTCCCAGGACAGCAGTCCGATCGCTGCAGTCTCCCCATCCATCTTGCGGAGGGACATGATTCTATCTGAGGCCTGATTACATGCGTCCGCTTAGACGTCTGGCCATACATCTCCCATCTGGTCCTGCCAGCTTAGGTTGTCGATCACAGGATTACTGATGCTTTGACCATCGCTGTTGACGTCCCAGGCCAGAGTGCCGTTGCCCGACTCGGCGTTGAAGACGCCTCGAGCGACTGTCTTGACCTCTCTCAAGATTGGTACTCCCACCGCCCATATTTCACTGAGCAGGCTCAGAGCTCCGGCTGCAAGTATTACACGTTCTTTCATCGCATCGGTCCTGGCATCGTTGACATCCAGAGAGTAGGCCGACAAATTGACCATGGCGCTTAACGCAACGGTGCATATGAAGAACGGACTGTGATCGGTCAACGATCCGGGGAGTAAGATGAGATCTGACAGCTTGTTTGCCGCTTGGATCGTTATTGTCGAGTGGATGTCCCGCGCGGCCGTGAATCTCGTGGTTCGCATTTGACGCGTGCAAGGCACATTATCTTGGATCGAAGTAGTGATCCTGGACCGTGGCTGATGCAGGTATATCGTACATCTATGCGTCAGGTTTAGTTTTGTAATTGACTTTAGTGAGTCAAGCTCGAAGGACTGACGCGTTTATGATCATGTGTGCTTGGAAGAGCATCTCATCCACCTTTCCTCCGTAGCTCAAGACCTCGCGTTTGGCTCGAGGAAGACATAAAAGCCAGCTATTCAAGCTTGCTTCAATCGCCTCAGCCTCATTGCTATCTCGCGCGTAGGTCGACCGATCAAGCTTGAGAATAGTACCTAGGATTCTGACAGCTTCCACTCGGTATGAGAATGATGAGTAGACGATGTCTTGACTAGAGAAGGCGCGATCTCGGATTTGATCCATAGTATAGGCTTTGGGTACGCTCTTAGAAAATGTTTTAGCCAGCCACACGTCAACACGGGCTCGTACATTGTCAGAACATACATCACCCGTAGAATAATCGGAATCCTCGCATGGCAGCAGAACATCGTTCTCAACGCCGTGGAGCTTGAATGAGCCTTGTTGATGGAGAGCCGCTAGTATTCCATCCAAGACGTAAAGTTCCCACCAAGTCCTTCTCCAGCTTTCCTCTAGGAATGGAGACCCCATGCCATTATCGGACGCGAAATTCCTTCGGTTCATGCCAAGGTCCAAGGCTAGTTCCATGGCAGAACTCAGCATTTGTCTCGCTTGTTGTTGCCAATCCTGGGCATGCAATGTAACGGAAAAAATGAGCATTGCTTGGACCAAGTACCCGTCTCTCTTAGGTTGGCTTGCCAGCATATGACTGACCGCGTTATGATAGCCCTCAGTCAGAACCATCGATTCATATTGAGATCCGATGCATTGCATGACCGCTGTTAGGTATTGTGGGTAGTTGCTGATAAGTTGCCTGGTCTGATGCCGAAAAGGTAGGAGAATTGGGTGCGCTGCGTGGAAATGGAGGTAATACACTTCTAGGAGTCGCTTAGATGCGACACTGTTGTGTTTATACTCGGGTGCCAGTGAAGGATTGATCGTATCGAACCAATCCCAAGCGCCGTCAAATAAGTAGTTTTGACGGGAACCTAAGTTGTCGGAAACCGAAGATAATGTGTCCTCAGTGAAGCCTGAAGTCGCGAGGGGTAGGTCGATAGTATTTTCCGATAGCGTTGGCATAGAAAAAGTCGTATTCAGCCCCGTTGCTGTGTTCACTGCGGGATCTGTACCACTTCGAACCCCAAGGAATTCTATTGACAAGCACGAATTAGCTGTACTGTTGGTAGTTATCTGATCGTAGGATTTGAGCGGGATGCTTTTGCTAGACAAGAATTATCACCATGCCAAGTGATGTAGGTGAGATCTGACTGGGCATAGGACGTTATTACACGATTGAGCTTGATCATTGTCATGTGTGGAAAAAACCTATTACATGTGGAAAACTCAATAAGCGTGGCAGGTTTTGCATCCACGATGGCAATTGATACTTACGGTCACTGAGGGCCTGATCGACGGCTAGGTTGTGGATGTTGTTGCTGTCCTCGCGCATGTCCATGACAACCAAGGGAAGTCGTTCATTTCGACCCGACTGACTTGGAAGTCGTGTGGTGTCTGGCGCAGGAGCAGGCAGACAAGCTGGGGTTCTCACGAGGGTTGGGGCATAATGCGAGCATACCCCCAAAGGCCAAGGTGTAGATATCTGGTCGCCTCATACGGTGCTTTCTCTTGGCGAACGCAATGCGTTTGCCCTTCGGCCATCGTCATCACGGGCTTCACGATCGGGCTTCAGCCGTCGGGCTAAACCGGATTCGATGCCGGGGTCTGAAGAGGAGCCAAACCCCAAAAGTACTAGCGTAGTGGACAAAACCACAAGAGAAAAGCTGGATATCTAGGGGCAACCTATATCTCATATACGATGTTATATGGTATAGTAGAAGTCTACTGGTTGAGTAGCAATTACGACAGTGGCAAAGGCCACTGATTGGCCTATCAATCGGAAGCGCTGATTGGTCATTCCGCACCATCCGTTTACTACACTGTCCGGCATCAGTATTATTAGTACGGCGCGAAAGAACTCCCTGTACTATTATGTATGTTACGGGGCGTAGCCTTGAGGTAGGAGCAGTGGAGATCACTTGCTGGTAAGGTATGGGAGAAGTCTAAGAAGTCGGCGAACAGGGAACCCTTTTCAATATCAACGTTGATCAATCATTCGGCGTCTGCAATTGCACTAGTTGATACGAGGTGGACTTCTTACGGCCTAAGTTCTTTACGACTCGCAAGCACATATAATCTTGTACGTACTCAGGTTGAACCACGAGAAGTGGTTCGGTTTGATTAAAAGAGATCGACACCTATTTCAGAAGTGGCTAATTTTAGCCTTGCTTTATGGGGGTGCGAACAAGAGGTGTTCCTTCATATCTTACCTAAATTTGAACAGTCCGACTTATACTTGGTCTCCCGTAGATGAAAGCGTACGACGCACGATTACAACCGAAGCGATGCTCGATAAGAGTTGGAGCAACGATCATCTCTATTCAGAACGACCGGACGCGGGCCGACTCTCGGTAGTATTGTCCAGTCATACCAGCATCAGCTTCTCATAGCCGTTTACGTTCAAAGGAGAAAGTGGAAGTATTTTCAGCTAGGAACAAAGTCTGGAGAGAACGGCGCCATGACTTTGGAGCGATCTTTCGAATGACTTCATTACGGGCCTACCCCAAAGCGACCGGTTTCCGAATATCATGGTCCTTACCGATCGGCTCAGTAAAGGCATCATTCTCGAAGCATGCTTTAGATATCACGACAGAGACCTTGGTGCAGAAATTTCTACGCCTGGTCTACCGAAACCATGGACTATCAACCGCAAAAGTCTCGGATCCGGGTGCCCAAGTTACCAGCTTTGCATGTGAAAGGACTAGAGCTATCTATGGTATGTATTCCGTAAGGAATCAGCAGTGTGTTGGAGGGGTGTAAAATGGAGGGACTGGATGGCAGATGGTGGGGTTGAACAAGGCGATAGCGGCTGCAGCAAGCCGAGGCAGAGCCCTTATCGGGGCGGCTACAAGTACCTTACAACGTACTGAAAGTTTCATAAGGTACGTGGGTACCTATCCGTACCCCGCACTAAGCTCATTCTTCGCTTACCTTAGTAAACACGTGTTTCAGGATGGCGGGACGCACGACAAGCTCTGAAACAGGACCACGATGGCTGAGTGTTCCATGTCCTTCCTAGTCACCTCAGCCCTGATGGAAGTACGGAGTAAGAATCAAGTGGCTGTGTATGCTCATAGGTTGCAAAGGTACGATGAATCGATCGAAATGGACTCAAGGCAGCAGCAATTCAGCCACGGCACAGTCTTGCTGTCTTCGTCTAGTGACCATCCATATCCTTCATAATACCCATGTATCCCTAACTCAATGGATTCCATTTTCCAGATCCCTCATCACTCTAGTCATACCGCCCATACTGGCTTCGTCTCTCGCCCCCCGCTACATCCACTCCGGCCTCGACCATCATTCTGGCCATACCCACCACTTCAGTAGCCGCCAATCATTCTGTGGCTCCTTTTGCGGGTGTCACTCGCTTCGTCGGCGTTCCTCGTTCCTCTCATTGAGCTTGTTCCGGTAACGCCCTCTGGCGTCTACCACAGTCGGCATCTTTCAAGCAGCAAATTCCGCCGCCGGACACCCCCCAATTCCAAGCCCTGGAGAAGCAATGGCCAGCCCACCCCCGTACGACTTCAAGACCGCTCCTCCCGCGGAACCCTCTTTTCCATCACAATCCGAGAAGCCTCAGCAATCCTCCTCATCCAGAGCTCCCTCCTACCAACCACAACAACCGCCGCCCCCCTCCTTCCAAGAACCCCGCCTCCTCCACATCTACCTGGACGGCTTAACCCACCGCCATCTCACCATTAGAGATTCCGACAAACGCACCCCCCTCTACACCGTCTCCGCCAACTCTGGCTCCATCTTCAGCTCCAAACCACACATGCGCATCTTCCGCGGCTCCGCGCAAACCACCCCCATCGGCACCGCCGACTTCCACAACTACTCGCGAACCGTGGACCTCACCATCCAAGGGCGCCCTGTCAGCATGGATGCCAGCGGCCTTTTCACGCGGAGCCACGTGTTCCAAAGCTCCATCGGGCCGCTGCAATGGGAGGGTGACGGCATCTTCAGCAATGATTTGGTGCTGGTGAATGAGCGCAAGGAATGGCTGGCCAAGTTCCATAACAGCGCGTTTGCGATGGGCAAGGAGGGCAAGCTGGAGATTAGCAACGGGGAAATTACGGGCGTGTTTCTGGATGAGATTGTGGTTAGCGGGTTAGCGATGATTGAGCACCAGAGAAGGAGGAGGAATAACAATGTAAGCTCGGCTTGATATCCTTGGTAAAATGGGTTTTCTCTCTTGTGTTTTGGATGATACCCAAGTCCCCGGCCAGGATTACACTTAACACGACGCCCCTAGTAGCACCATCATCATCATCACCGTCGTCGAAAAGACCCCACATTCCGAGAACAGAAGCTAACAAGAGAAAAGTAGAGCGGTAGCGGTAGCGGCAACATCGCTGGGATGGGGCTCTAGACCCTGCCTATCCTCTCGAATAGTCTGGAAGAACCTCTTACTATGCGTTGGGTAATTTAATTATATTAGGTTCGATTCCTAACAACGCTAGTACAATGATGTTGTAGTTATCTTTCTCTCCTCTATGTAGAAGCGATAGACGCGAGTCGAGGGGAAATGAATGCCTAGTTTAGCACTTGGATAGCGAGAAACTGCAATAGCAAAGAACAAATTGCAAAACACCTATGAAGCAACTTTTCCTGTAGTGATCTCGAGCTACAGTAAATTGCATGACTAGTTATGAAGAGGTGAGGTACTATCGAATGCTGCGAACAGCAGTGCAACATCATCGCTCGTACACACGCCCGATTTAAACGTCCTAGCATCCTCCATCAGACAACTAAATCACATAGACATTCCCTAAAACCAAAAAACCTGATATCAGACCTCACCTTGCTACAGCTACAGAGAGTATCTACAGTAGTACATCACGACGCGTATCATATCTAATAGCAATAAGTATCTTAGCCAGCGTATCTATGTACATATCTCACTCCACAACCACCACCACCCCTTACCAAACCCACCACCATCATCATCATCATAAGAGATAAGGTACTTTACTGTACTGTAGTATCAGTAGCACGACCAGCATATCTACCTTAGAAGCCATTTTTATAAATAAACCGGGAGGTTTTTCGGATGAATGTAGGTGAAAAAGTACCTTGGCTGGGTTTATTTCTTTACTACAGAGAGTGAATAAGTAAGGTAAGTAACTAAGTAACTAAGTAACTAAGTAAGTAACTAAGTAAATAAGTAAGTAAATAAGTAAGGTACATCAATAGCTGGCTGGCTGGGTAAGGTATATATATATATTATAACAACATACATGCTATATATAGATAATCAAGCATTCTACATACATTATACATAGTTCATACCAACCATTTTTACTGTAGTCAGGATTTATGATATCGGAAAATCTTTTCAAGTGGATGGATGGATGGATGGAAAAGGGGCACGGATATGTAGTAGATTTTTTCGTTTGAGAAGTGAGTAATGCTTTTTATACCGTACCGGCACTTGAATCTGCTACGAGAGAGGGTATTCATTGTTGAACAGGTGAAGTAATAGCCATTTTCGTCGACGACACACCAGCCCTAAACACGCATCCCAAACCCCCTCCCTCCCCTTAGACGAAAAGCACAAGTAGATCCTCTCCCACATACACCATATCACACGTCATAAAAACCCCGTCATCACACTACCAAGCCAACAGCACATTCTCATCAACCGATTTTTGGTACTCTAGGCTAATCTACTACAGAAGTAC
>JAABUL010001255.1_pt1 | contig 49270 bp, 85 predicted proteins | sample 5559151 | NCBI WGS metagenome assembly JAABUL01 (sample SAMN10711876, study PRJNA513368) | rock metagenome | isolation source: Antarctica rocks | place: Antarctica: Victoria Land, Pudding Butte sud
TTTGAACGGGACAAAGCTGACCGAGCCATCCCCTTCCCCTTTGTCCGATTCCATCGTATAAACCTACCCTTCCAGCATCATCAAGCCTACTGTCATCCACTCCCGCGCCCGCACGCGCGATACCCTCGCAGCCAAGCGTCTCGGTCGTCACACCGGTTACGGTAAACGCAAGGGTACGGCCGAGGCTCGTATGCCGACGAAGGTCATGTGGTTGAGGAGGATGAGGGTTCTCAGGAGGCTGTTGAGGAAGTACAGGGAGGGCGGGAAAATCGACAAACACCTGTGAGCCTTCCGCTTTGAGGGTACAGGGGAAGCGATACGTTCCGTCACGGAACAGAGCGCGGAAACCACATTCCATTTGCCCTTCGTTATCTCCGCTATCGCCGGTCATCGCTGACGGGCCGCTACGGATACCATACGCTCTATCTCGAAGCCAAGGGGAATCGATTCAAGAACAAGCGTGTCCTGATGGAGCATATCCACCGCGCCAAGGCCGAGAAGGTCCGCACGAAGAACATCCAGGAGCAGATGGAGGCGAGGCGCGTCAAGAACAAGGCGATGCGGGAGAGGAAGGCGCAGCGTCTTGCGGAGAAGAGGCAGGGCATCCTCGAGGTGGAGAGGGAGGACGAGGTCAAGGAGTAGGGCGTTTGACGGGGTGTACCTTTATAAGTGATGGATGGCTTAGTCACGCATGTGCTCGCATCTTGCAATCTTACAGCATTAGCTGATAGCCAGTGCTGCATTCCAACCGTCGATACTTTCAAGCACGCGTCATGAGCGTCGTATGAGTTATAGTCTAAACTCTTGACCTCATCAAGTACTAATTCCCAATCCTGCAAGGCTGCGTCCAGTAACACCATGTCTAATGCATCGAAGCAATTCAACGATAGCACGAGCGGTTCCTCATAGTGCTTGTATTTTGGCGACTCAGATTGTCGTGGATGATGTTCGAGTGGGCCATCCTACAGTAGAATCATGTGGCAAGTACAAGCTAATGAAGACCGATAAATTGATGCAAACTACTTCATCATCCAATCATACACCGAGTATGTCCTTCAAGTTCGTCTGTCCTGAACCCCTCTCCAGCGGCTTGGGTTGGTTGGGACCGGGCTTCCAACCGATCTTGATTGTCAGCAAACCAGAAGACACGATAAGCTCACGAGATATATGATCTGGAATGTGGCCGGCACACTCCCATCATCCTTCCCATACATATCTGATCAAATACATTAGCGACATATTCACACGATGTTTGGACCAGGGCAGATTTACTCGGCCGCGCAAAAGCTCACCTCGATAGATGCTCTCAGCCGCAAGCAGTACATCCCTATTGACCGTTGCTCGGCGACCGAGAATGGCATTGCTCTCGCCCATGTCGCGGAGGTCGGAGACGAGCTCCCACATCGAGGGATAGTGTATGGTCATGTCCTCGATGTCAACGGTAGTGAGGGTGAGACCAGCGCGACCAAGGAGGGAAGGTGCATCGGTGGGATCTGGATGAAGTGGGCACGCCCCGACGTGAGAAAGGTAAGCGGTAGCAAGACGACGTACTGATCATAGGAGAGATGCGATTAGCTATGCCTCCCCGACGTTCTTGCTCAGCAAGTTGAATCGACGTCCTGAGAGGTCGTCAGCGGAGACCGCGGTATTTTTTGTACAGCTCGCAGACCGCTCAGAAGAGCGTCCGCAGGAGCTGACCCCCGGAGTGATCGACTGACCGCAGCTCGAACAGTGTGTCTCCACCCAGTACAGCACCCAAGAATACACCATCTGGCTTGAGAAGGTGTCGGACCTGGGTGAGAGCACCTGTGTAGATTGTGTCAGCGGCCTCATGGTAAAGGCTCATAGGGACACCTTCAGGAATGTCACAGCACTGACCAACGATGTCACCCACCCAATGAAGTCCGCTCGCCGAGACGACAGCATCGATACTGTCTCTCAAACCGTTGATTACGGGATGTGCGAGGAGTTGGGAAGGGGAAGCCTGGATCCGTGTAGGCGACGCTGCGAAAGGCTTCAGCAATGAGTTGCGAGGATGATGAGGCGACGTTTGCCTGAGAAGGTAGAATTTGGATCCCGATTCAATGCTCCGCCTGGGAAGCAGATCAGCTGGGTCCAGATCGCTTGGAAAGGAACTGACCGCTCGGCTCAACCATAAACCACTCCCCCTTCCTCTCGGCCAGGACCTCCTGCAGTACTCTTGTAAGCTGTCCAGCGTGAGCTGCGAGATCGAGTATCCGAGAGGGTGGCTCCTTCAGATCCTGAAGGATCAGTGACCGCCAAAGGCTACGACCCACCTCGATCCGCTCAGCTAATCGTTCTGCGAGCTCTTCTCTCAGGTAGTCCACTAATTTCAACCCTTCACTTTCCGAAGATCCGATCTGGGCCTGCTCCCGCAGCCGAAGGAGCGCCCGATCTCGCTGCCGAGCCTTCGAGGGCTCATCGAAGACCTCGTAAGGGGTTGGAGGAGGTGGGGTATGGGGTGAGAGGGTAGCATAGGGTCGGAATGCTCGTGGTAGTTGGCAAAGACACCTCGAGGAGGTTGAGAAAGACATGGAGAGATTCAGAACATCCCGTATTGATGTAAGCATCAGCCCCGGTCAGAACCTGCGAGCTTCAGCGCATTCCCAACACATCGGAATGTGATAAACAATTGTTCTTCCGGTGGCGGTTTGGCAAGTTGGGTTATTGACACCCATTTCTAGCCATTAGAGGCCATAATCCTTGTTTGCTTCTGGTTGGATCATGACACCTTCAGAGGATGCTCAGGTTGGCAACAATCAAAACTTTGCCCAAAAGCGTGCCTTCCTATCGAAACTGCCAGGGACTTTGCCACGGTTTTGCTATCCAATCAGTGGCTACTTTGACTACATTTGCATACGTCTCCAATAGTTCCGAGCATGCTGATCATCTTTGGCCCGGGTGACCCGAGGTCGGAGGCGACCGTTGCCAAATATTGGAGTTGAGCGTTGGGATCATTCACCGGTCGGCATAGCACTCTGCCACTCTGACACCAATTGGAGTGTGTTCCTAACATTTCGGGCGACCCACATAGAATATATTACAGCACTCTTAGAGTTCCACTCCTGCAGCATCTGTTCTTCTCAGCCTGGCGTAAACTACTCGTGTACACGGAGCACTTACTCGACAAACTGTCTGAACCCAGACTACGAAGACCTCGAATCGCTTCTCGAATGTATACGCATGATTGCCAGGTCGAGCTCTCCGAACGCGAACATCTTTATCATTATCCCAGATTCTCGCTGTCTCCAGCGAAAACGCAGCTGTCTCGGCGAGGTATCGACAGATTGGTACGCGATGAATCGGATTTTGAGCTGCGAATTGGATTTCGGCCTTCGTTGTGGCGCCAGGTTTCGTAACAAGCCAAGGTGTTAGGATGAGACCCTGGCCAGTCGGAACACCAGCTGCGTCTAGTGAGCCGAGGTTCAGCGTCAAGGCAACTCTTTCGGGATCGGGTCTCGGCCAAGCCTTGCAGGGTCGGGCTTTCTTCGCTGGGGTGTCGAAGTATTTCAATCCTACTTGAAGCTCGTAACGCTTATCGCGAGGCAGAAGAGCCGGCGAGTATGGCCATAGCTTCTCCCCCGTTGTGGTGGTGATACACCACACCGGTCGATCAGCGTTCCAAAATGGTGCTGTGAACAGGGTCATATAGCAAAGAGGATGGCTAGCGCAGTACGTACCATGCAGGCGTCACCAGTGGCCAGACAGAGCAGATCGGTCCTCCAGCTCGCCTCTCCCCATTCAACCCTCGCCTTGGCGAGGTGTGCTTCATAGCGCTTGAAATCTTTCAATGAAGAACCGGAGATGAAGCTCATCTACCCACCGCCATTCCCTCCATATCACCCCTCGCTTTGAGGCTCCCCTCTTGCCCATCGGGCATTCCCATGCTTTTGGCAAATACCAGTGCCGTCGCCTTGCCACCATTACGTCTGCGGGTCAATAGTGCGTCGTAGCTCTCCTCGGCTGCATCGAGTCCAAGCGATGTGTTGTGCGATGCGAAGGCGATTTAGGCGCAATCACTCTTCGGTCTCGGAGTAAGCGATTGAAATCGCTATTCAGCGTGCAGAATCCGGGCACACAGAACCACACTGTCTCGAAAATAACCGGGCTAAGGCCTGTCGCCCGTGGAGTCGTTGATACGCCGAGGCTTTGCTGTCATCGTCTTTGCAAGTGTGATGGATTACCGCTCGCAGCTCAGCCAGGTGTACGAGGCTTGTCAGAATGAACAAGTGGTCGCTAGCTGTGTCGTTCTCGTCATACATCATTTCGTAATGAGCGACTCGTGTTTCGCGCTCGTTTGCTTGGACGTTGTTCGCGCTTGCGATAAATGCTGTTGTTGTGCTGACACTGAGCACGCTTGAGGACTCATTGGGGTTGTGCTGACACTGAGCACGCTTGAGGACTCCAATGAGTCCGGCGACGCCCGATGTCGTACCACTCGATTCCGCCGCAGCTGATCCGAGGTAACCGCCATTCTCGAAGGGGACTGCATCGTGCATCCGGCCAACGTGTATGTATACACCTGGGCAGTTCATATCTGCGTGAGCCTCGACTCGCCTGGCCGAAGCAATCTCGGGCAGTGAAGGTCGTCTTCCCTCGGCGAGGGCTTGTATGAGTGGGATCGAGGCTCGGGGTGTACACGCCACGAATTGGAGGGCCACTTCTTGAGGTGAAGACTTTGCCCATAGTCGACCATACTCGTCCGATTCATTGCATCTCTATTTACGATATTAACAGTAAGTTTTGATGACCTCCATCACCGAGACTATCTTGTCGAAGGGCTGGGCGGGCTCGAGCTCGAGCTCGCTCCCGATGCCAGCGAGACCATATGTCCCGCACCGTAAGATCGCAGAAAGATTTTCGAGAGACGGTTGAGGTAAACAGGAGCTTTCCTCAAGGAGCGAACGACGCCACGCTTGAACTGCTTCCAGATCAGCACTGAATGCACTGCTGACATTGCCTGGTACCTTGGGCTTGCGGTCTCTCGATGGATCCTCCCCTTCGTCCGAATCCTCCAAAGAGATGGCACTCCCGTCATTGCCGTCATTTGATGAGCATACAATGCGTCGCCAGACTGTGCAGATATCAGCTCGGTACCAGCAGTGTAAGCAAGCTTACTTGACTGTCCCCATCTTCCATTCACCGGACGGCGTCATCCCCGACCTCAGACCCCTCATCACCATACCATGACGTTGATCAAGAGACGAAATACTCGTCACTGGACTGACCAGATGTCAGTCCATTCTAAGCACACAGACGAGAACGTACCTCGACCGGCTCTCCGAAACAGATTCCTCGGCCTCCTCATCGACACCCATGATCACTTCTGTCTCCTCATCCTGGACGACCTTCGCTGCTTTGCTCTATCAGAAGTGGTCAGCGGAGTGCATTATAAGACTGAATCGGAGAAGGTGAGAAGGAGCATGCATCGAGCTGTTCCACCCCAATGTGTGCGATTGAATCGGACAGGGAGAGAAGAGGAATGCAGCGAGCCGTTCCCCACCAATCTGTGCCATTGAAACGGACAGGGAGAGTAGAGGCATAAAGGACTCACAGTATAGCAGATTCGAGCTCAGCTTGGTCCGCGGCCCTCTTGCGTGAGGCGGCCTTCGTCGGTTGGGGAGGCAGGCTCGACCACATCGGTTGACACGGGCTGGATAACGAGTAAGTGCTTGGCAAATTATCTCAGCGTGTCGCAATGATTTCTCGTGCGAGGAGATGTGGATATGCCATTCGTCCCAGGCATCCTCGCAGTCGGCCGTGGCCTGCTGGGCGCGGTAGTAGCGATAGAAGCCGTCGAGAACGGACATGATGTGGTTCAGAAAGGGTAAAAGTGAGTTCCAGGGTAAGGACGGTACTATCAGAAGTCGTAGAGGACTCATTTTTGAGCGGTGAATGGTGATTATCCAGACGAGAAGCAGAGGAGGTCGTGAATTCAGTGACGTGGAGCTCAATCGGAGCGGTACGGATGACCGGGACGAGCCTCATCAGTGAAATGCATCCGTTTGGGCAGAAAAGGCTCTAGACGACCGAATAAGGCCCTTAGTAAGGATGAAACAGGCCTAGAGAGGTGGCGAGCATGAGCGTTACGAGAGGCCAAAGGACACCAAAGCAGAATGAGAAACAAACGCTAAGAATCTGACGATTTCGACTGGTGACATCCGCCGCAAGGGCGAGGACTAGTTAAGGACTGGAACTCCGGTCAGGAGTGCGCCGAGCCGGTTGTGAGTGCGCTGTGACTTGGTTGCCTCCTGCTGACTTATGCCTGGGCAGGAGGACTTCCTCTCTCGAGCTGTATGGCCTTCTCCAGTCCGCCCGTCCTCGTAGAGGACCATTCGCGTCAATCCACATCTTCTTCCCACTCCCTCGACCTCCCTTCCCTCCAACCCCTCTCGCACGAACACCCCCTCCTCTCCTCCAAGTCCTTTGACGTCGACGCGTTCCTCCTCTCTCGTATCCACATCCCGCTCGAAGAGCTTCGAGGGGAACTCCGAGCATACCTCGGGCAGCTTCGTGAAGAGCTCGTCCAGCTCATCAACGATGATTACGAGGAGTTTATCTCTCTTGGCACCGGTCTGCGAGGCGAAGGGGAGCGGTTACGTCGGCTGAAGAAGCCGCTCAAGGGTTTGAGCGAGGAGGTAGACGTGGTGCGGAGCGTACTGGTGGAGCATCAGGAGGCGGTCCAGGGGAGGTTAAATGAGCGAGCGGCGTTGCGGGAGGAAAGAGTGGGTCCCAGAGGTTGACTGAGCTCATGGAAGGCGCTTCTGGACCTGCTATCTCGGCTGTTCGAGACTCTTTCTAGGGCAGAGACGCTTCTCGCGCAACCGGACGAGGATGACCGGGCGAAGTTGGTGGCGAGAGTAGCGGGAGAGTACACCCAGTTGGTCTACCTTGTCAACAAAGCTCGAGCGGAGCAATGTGCGATAGTCGGCACGGTCATACAGGTGAGCCACCCGCTTGGGCGAGCTGACCATAGCGTATTGATTCTATCAAAGCCTCACTCAGCAAAGATCTCTCAAGGATCCTCGTCGACGCGATTCGGAACCCTTCAGCATCTCTCCGTCAGTGCTTGCGGACTTACGAGCTGATCGAGGGCTGGGAGGAGGCGGAGGAGGTGGTACGGAGGATACTCCACGACTTCTGCCGAACGGTGAGCATGCGCAGAGACTCCGCTGAAGCCAGACCATCACGGCCGGAGCTCTCGCCCGTGCATCACCCCTTGTCCCGATCACGCCGCATCCCCTCGCGAACCCCATGGCGAACCCATTCGAGAAGACAACCTCCCGCCTTCATGACGACTCGCCGCTCGGAGCACTCCTCAACCGCGTGCTAGTGCAAATCGAGACGTATCAGCCCTTGATGGCGACTTCGGAGGAGATCTCCGAGCATTTCGACTTCTTCTCTCGCGTTGTCTGGCCTGAGGTCGGCGGCGCGATCAGTGAGGGACTAGGAAGTGTTATCTTCGCTGCGGGCCGACCGGACGAGCTCCACCGGGTAAGTCGACGAAATCCCCGCGTGCGCTGACCTCCCGCTGACCTCCCTCAGCATTACAGCACCGCCTACCGCTTCATCGCCCTCCTCGAGGCCCTCGCACCATCCCCTCGATCAATCGCCAATATGCGCCTCTCCCCTTCGTACGAGTCCTTTGAGCGACGTTGGCAACTGCCCGTCTACTTTCAGCTTCGATGGAAAGAGATTGTTTCGATACTCGAGACGGCTCTCGCGGCGCCTGGCCCATCGGATGACTGGGCGCTGCCGCAATCATCTGCCGCTTGGAGGGCGCTGCAAAGCTGCTGGGACGACGAGGTGTACATCATGGAGCTTGCGAACAGGTTCTGGAGGCTATCCCTGCAGGTGAGCGAAGAAGTGAAATCAAGCTGATGGAAGATCATCTCGCGGTACGAGAGCTGGCTCAGGACAACGGTGGGTGGGTACAAGCTGGAAGAGGGGACGGAGGAGGACGCGGCGCTGAGAATATCGGCGAGCGCGGTACTGGACCTAGACATGCTTAGAACGAGGATAGCCGGGCTGGATGTGGTCAAAGCTGTCGGATCCGGTGAGTACCGGGACTTCATGACTGGCTCTGACTACCTATATCGGCTTCCGCTGACTAGTTACAGACCACCTTTCCATTCCCACCACCCACTTTTCCGACATCATCATCACCATCCTCACCCGCCGCTCGCTCGAATCGCTCAAGCTCGTCCGCTCTGTCGCCTCGCAGTTCCGAGCAGCCCCGTCAATGTCCTCCTCAATCACCCCATCCTACTTCGTTCCCTCTATCCTCGCTCCGCTACATGCGCTGTTCAACGCCCGGCCCTCCCTCACAACGACCTACGGATCAGCATGGTCCACGCGAGTCGTCGATTCAGTCCTCTCGTCATACGCTGGCATCCTTGCATCCGTGCGGAAGACAGAGGACCTGCTTCGACGGCACCGCAAGTCCAAGAAGACGGGCTTCTCCCTCTTTGGCGGTGGCGGATCATCCGATAGCAAGGAGGAAGCTGCAGAGGAAGAGAGGTTCAGGAAGCAGATGAGAGTGGATATCAAAGCTCTGAGAAAGGACGCGGAGGGTCTAGGAGTAGACGTGGGAGCTATGGAGGCTTGGAAAGAGCTGGGAGAGGTGGTGGATCGACCGGCAGAGTGAGGTATAAATGCATCATCGTGGCTACGACTGCTTCTCTGAGCCTAAGCCCGTCCTCACGAGAGGAAGGATTATGTCTTCTTGAGCCAAAGAGGACATTGCACGGTCTGGGATGAGGTGGATGGCGACTGTCAGGAGGAGCAGGACGATGATGAACAACGCGCCGAGGCCGAAGATGGCTGCGGCAGCGAGGCGTCAGCGTAACGATCGGTGGCGGAAGGTAGAAAGACGCTTTGTTGAAAAGGATGGACGTACTGGCAGTGCTCATGCTGACTGATATACGCTCCAAACAACATTCCATTCGTTGCGACAGTGATGCTTTGTCCGTGCTGAATCAAAGGATGCCACTGCCACAGGGGGAACGCCACGTCATGCCCGCCTCTCGGAGCGTCACGGACAGCGATTTCATTTCCATCACCTTTCATGCATTCTATTCTACCTGCGCGCCAACAAAGGGGAATAAATACTTGGGTCGAGATGCCTCCTTTCACCATGAAGACACGACCTGTGAGGCCGCTTTGCAATTACTCGCGCTTGACACGGTACTGCCAGATGGAGGAGCTGATCAGACGTTAATTTCGTAGCGGATCATGGGATTCACTGGAGAGTGCGTTTGGATCTTTCTCCATCTGGACTACGCGTAACCGAGCTGACAACACTTTCTGGATCACCCGTATCGGACCTCCATCACTTCATCCTGCTCTACTCGCCACCATCGCCTTCATCACGTTCTGCTACAATATCACGCTCGCCATCACAGACGGTTCCTGGGCATGAGCCCCGCCTTGATGATATGGGGAGCCGGAGCCGGACTCGCCGTCACGCTCTTCATGTCCTCCGTGCCTGTCTTCCAGAAGGACGTTTTGAAGAAGATCCCGGCTGTGAGTTAGCGTCGCTTCGTGTGTTCGTTTTGGCTGACGTGAAGTCGCTTATCCCGCATCTTGCCAAACTCGCATCTCCCTCCTCAATATCACCCCATATGATATGTCTCCTGTAACAAATACAACCTCGAACCCTCCTCCGACCCTCTCAATATACTTGTCGATGTCATTCTGGGGCGGGTGCACAGGTCAATGCATACTTCACCGGTTAGTCCTAGCTTCTTCTATCGTCGTCATGCTGAACACAACGCTAGACCGGACTCCGGACTCGGATAAGCCTTTCTGAGCTTCTGGATGATCATATTTCTCGTGATGCATACTTAGTATCCTGTTTACACATTCTGCACGTTTCTCTATGAAGCAGAGCGCCAAGCTGCCACCCAGCCAAATTACCGATTCCCCTTTGAAGCTTAAATCGAACCTCCTGATATGGGCACCGCCCGCCGCCGGGGTTGTTCATTGTCGTATTCCATTCTTTCTTGATATATTCCCAGACTATTTCTTTCGCTGGACGAGACGCCCGAGCCGGATCGAATCACGGATAGTAGGTGAGTTGACGAAGCCGATTGGAGGGGAGAAGACCGGGGTCGTGTGGACAATGGATCCGAAGCCGGACAGGCGCGTGGAAGATGCTGGATCGGCTCGGTCTTGGCGCTATTCGTGTACTGCTACTCCGAACGACCCATCACCTATGAGAGGAGAGGAGCTGACATCATTGCCTCGTCCTACCGGTCTCCCCCTTATCCAATCTCCTGCCTCACGACAATTCACATTTCACCCGCCTCAACGCGTCATCCCCGTCCATCTCTCGTGAGTCTAGTACACCTTCTCACTGATTGCACTGATTTGCTCCCGCTGATAAACCTACCCGCAGTTGCCACGTCGTCAAGTAGACGATAAACCCCCTTCGACCCCAAGCAGATCCAGAGAAACCTAGACGGCAGGATGTCTCACGCTTCGGAATATGATTACTTGTTCAAGGTAGGTCTTACACGGCTCACATCTGTCTCGTTACGGGGTGCTAATGGTGCATGTCTGTCCCGATCACTCTTTTGTGCCCGTCCCTATTCCCGCCTGCCACCCCTCCGCCTGAATCATCTCCATTCTAACATCTGACCGCGCCCCATCGCAACCTCCTCCGCCCACTCGTTTCGCCGCGCCACCCGCGTCCTCCCACAGCTCCTCCTCATCGGCGACTCTGGTGTCGGCAAATCCTGTCTGCTGTTGCGATTCGCCGATGACACCTACACCGAGAGCTACATCTCTACCATCGGGGTGAGTCATCTCAGCCTTTCCCCCTCCTGCTTGCTTCGGTCAGATCGGGTTTCAGCCTGAAGATCGCGGTCTTCCTCGTAGCACCACGGCGTCCCACCCCACCCTCCATCCTCCTCCCGTCCGCCCGCTCCTCATGTCCCTCGCCACCGCCTTGGTCAGAAATGCTGACTTTGTTAGGTTGATTTCAAGATTCGCACAATTGAGCTCGAAGGAAAGACCGTAAAGCTACAGATCGTGCGTTGGCCACTTGGCACGCACTCAGCAATGTACAGAGCGGAGCTGACGGATGGTTTCTCAACACTCATTCGATCCACCTCACCCCTCACCCCTCAACTCGCTCGCCAATCCGGCCGACCCCTGATTCTCCTCATACCTCAATCAATCCGTCACCGAATTGACTCTCCACTCGTCCTGGTCTGACTGCGTTTGTGCCCTGCTTTGGATTCTGGTTGCGCATTTCGCTGGGAACTCGACTCCGCTCAAATCCATTCGGGAACTCGGCTTGATCCCTCAATCCACGTGGATTGGCACCTCACACTGAACGGCTCAACCAATTTTTGGGCTCTCGACTTATTATCAAAATCACCTGATCGCTATTCCTACACCTTTCGGCTCATTAACATTGCATCTCTCCCTCGGCTCCCCTACACTCGTCAACCTGACCATGTTCTGTGACTTTTGCTTGGCACTCTCGCAACTTGATTTTCTCGACTCGCCCTCTATTGGGATTCTCGCGCTGCTTCACGGACTCAACGCTGGCGACTTCAACGGTTCCCGCTTATCCTGCACTCGCCTTATCTCGTCAAAACATCCTGGTTCTCAATCTTTCTTGGATCTTTCACGGAAATCGGACCCTTTCACCACCTTACAAATGTTGCGATGCTCAATTCGGAATGCCTTCGTCAATGTTTCCGTCAACGGTCTCGTCAATGCCCGTCATGTCAATCCATGGTCCGCCTCCGCTCGACTAACGGCGTGCCTGATGAATCTGGCGATTTGAATTGTATATACGTACGCATATCTCTTCTGTCATCCCAAATCCCCTATCGTCCCTTGCCTCTGGCCACGTTACCCCTTTGTCCACCTCCCTGCGTTTCCTTCGCACCGCCCCCGCACTCTACTCGAACAGTGGGATACCGCCGGCCAAGAGCGATTCCGAACCATCACCTCGTCCTACTACCGCGGCGCACACGGTATCATCGTGGTCTACGATGTGACAGATTCGGGTGAGTAAGGCTTGCGGGTCATCGTTTTCGCTGACGCTTGTCTAGACACCTATACCAACGTGAAGCAATGGCTCCAGGAGATTGACCGATACGCCGTCGAGGGTGTCAACAAGCTACTGGTGGGGAACAAGTCAGATCTGGCGACAAAGAAGGTGGTCGACTATGCAGCAGCAAAGGTGCGTGCGAGTCGTTAGGAGCATCAGGCGCTGACGTTGAGCTTTCCCTTCTTCGCCATTCTCGCCTCTTCGATACCCCTTATACTCGATGAATATCCGACTCGCCTCCCTGCAATCCTCGCGTCCCTAGGCCTTCGCCGACGAGCTCGGTATCCCCTTCCTCGAGACATCCGCAAAGAACGCGACCAACGTCGAGCAGGCTTTCTTGACCATGTCGAAGCAGATCAAAGACCGGTGAGTAGCAGTGTCCCTCACCTCCGCAGACCGAGCTGACACTCACGCAGCATGGGCTCCACCTCGATGGCATCTGGACCTGGCGGCAAGTCTACGATCAAAGGACTCGGGCAGAATGTCGAGCAAAAGACGAGCGGAGGATGCTGCTGAGCGGGAAAAGTGGGGTTGGGAGTATGGGCAGGGGAGGAGCTGGGTACAAGCATCATCGCGAAGGATGGCTGGGGAGGTAGAGCGGATGAGCAAGACGGGATACAGAGAGGGAGTATGATTGCGGAGACATCTCGGCGGCGGATGGAGGTGATGGAGGCATTCTCTTTGGTTTGAACGTCTGGGATGTGATGTGAATTATTCGTATAGAGGATAGCAGCAGGCACATCGGTGATGCCCGTCTTTACGAGAGTCGGATCTGGCCGATTCAACCTCTTCCTATTTCTCCCTCCTCCCCTCCCCTCCCCATTCCCTAGACTCCCTCCCCTCACCTCTTCCTCAGTCTCACCGAACTCACTCTCACCCCCGCCAACATGTCTCGCGGCTCAATCTATCTCCCCACCTCCATCCCGAGCACCTCCTCCGAATCCCGCTCTTCCACCCCAAAATGGACCCTAGCCATCCTCGCCCTCCTCGCGACGAGCGCTGTCCTAATCTCCTGGCCTCTCGGCGCGACCACCATCCTCGTCCATCACTTTGGCCCGGCCAAGGTGAGTATGAGCGCTGTCAAGGGTGGAAGTGGGTGTGAGCAGGCGGAACCGAGAATGCCCAAGGGGTATAACGTTAGTAAGATCTTGGGGGAGAAGGAGAGGATCATTGGTCTATTGTCGGGGGCGGTGAGTTGCTTGTTCTGTCTTGGATAAGGCTGATCAACTTCACCTTCTTCTCTGCATTTCTCGTCGGTTTCCTTGCTTTGATGTCTCGCCCCCAATGCGCACTTGGCCTCGTATCGTGTGGTCGCTCGACAGGTGCAAATCCCGACTGAGGTGTTTGATGAGATGGGACCTGTCGACGAGGACCCGAAGTGGAAGATCCAGGGCGAGTTCCACCAATGTAGGTGTTCTCCCTTTCCCCTGTGAAATATATTATTGACCACTTGCTGAGTAGATCTCGAGAAGAGTTTCCCGCTCGTGTGCGTTCCTCCCACTTTTCCTCACCTTAGGGAGAGTGTCAAGCTTATGCTCGCGACGCCGCAGCCACAAGACGTTCAAACGTACCATCGCCAACTGGGCCTCCATCTACGAATTACCCGGCACCAACCTCTCGCTCAAACCGCTCTTCCTCACCGCGCACCAAGACGTCGTCCCCGTCCTCCCCGCGACCCTCTCGCAGTGGGACCAACCGCCCTACTCGGGTCACTATGACGGGACGTATATTTGGGGTCGAGGCGCCAGCGATACCAAGGGCAGCTTGATTGCCATCATGGTCGCGATCGAGCATCTGCTCGAGACGACCGACTTCAAGCCCGACAGGACTATCGTGCTCGGCTTCGGGAGCGATGAGGAGAGGGGTGGGCAGGTGAGTCGGAATGAACCTAAGAGCGGGACTTATGAGATAGGTCGGCGCGCCGGCGATCGCCAAGTACATCACCGAGAAGTATGGCAAGGACTCGATCTCGCTGTACGTGCTCCGAGATCAACTCAAATGAAGCTAATATCGCAGGCTCATCGACGAGGGGAACGGTCTTTCCAACAAGTGGGGCCAGCAGTTCGCCATGCCGGCCGTTGCCGAGAAGGTGAGTTCGCGTTCGCCTTGAGGACCCGTCTGACTCTGCCAGGGCCATTATGACCTTGAGATCGAGGTCTCCACCTTGGGCGGTCACTCCTCGGTGCCGCCGCCACACACGGCTATCGGGTACACATCGTTGCTTGTCGCGGAGCTGGAGAAGAACCCGCAGTGTGTATCATGCGACTGCTTGGATCTTAGTTGACGGGTTGTAGCGAGCTGATCCTCAAGGAGAACTCTCCGCTCTACGTGAGGGATACTGATACTCGATGCGGACATGCTAAAGCCCCGCAGAGCTTCATGACATGCGCTGCGACGTATGCCGCGGACATGCCAAAATCGCTCAAATCCATGGTCGTCAAGACGCAAAAGGGAGACAAGTCCGCCTTGAGGAACCTCCCGGAGGAGATCATCAAGACGGGAGTGGGCCCGGCGACGACCGGACGAGGACAGGGGTACGCCAGCAAAAGTCACCAGATTTGGTCCTGAAAAAGCTGTAGCAACATGATGCGCGCAATGATGTCCACAACGCAAGCTACCGACATCATCAACGGTGGCCTAAAGGTCAACGCGCTGGTAGGTTACCCCTAGAAGTAAAATCGGCGCTCGCTTATGCTCGCCAGCCCGAATCCGTCAAGACCGTCATCAACCATCGGGTCAACGTCGCATCAAACGCCGCCGAGCTTCAAGCCCAGACCATCCACACCCTCATGCCCGTCGTCAAAGCATGCAACCTCACGCTCATCGACTTCTCCGGCAAACCCGCCTATCACGGTAACCCCGACGCCAAGGTCATCCTCTCGAACGCGTTTGGCTACTACACCGACCCCGCACCGATCTCGCCGACCGACGCCACTGATCTCGACTCAGCGTACACCGTCATGGCGAGTACAGCGCGTGGGATGTGGGCGAGTAGGCCGGAGGTGAGCGAGGATGGGGAGATCGTCGAGCTGGGCCCAGGAGAGGATCTTGTCATGGCCCCGTTCATGTCTACCGGTGTACGTGTTCTCCTTCGCTGCTTGGCCTCGGCTGATAGCCGCAGAACACCGACACGAGGCGGTACTGGGATCTTACCAGGAATATCTACAGGTTCAGGTACAACCCGATGGAGGGTAATTCTGGCGCGCACACCATCAACGAGAAGACGGTGCGTTTTTCGATGAGGTGTCTGAAAATGGCTGATGGATCGTGCGCTCCCGCAGGATGCCGACAACGTCGTCGAGTTCGCCCGATGGTACCAGGCCATCATCCTCACGATGGACCAGGCGACCAACGTGGCGTGAACCGCATGAGATTCTGGAGACTTGGTGGCGTATCAGAAGCGGCGACAGGCGAAGGCAATGCAACGGAAAGAATATCTAGAGTTGGACGTATCGTTCGGACGGATGATTGGAAGATGACATACCATCCAGGGAAGCAGTCGCGGCGTTTAAAGTTATGGACATGGGGTCATTGCCTCACGAAGCGTCCTTTGGTGTGGGTCCGGAGCTGTAGCGATCGGATACCGGGAGCTATGCTCGGTGAGAGACAAAAAGTCGGAGGTCGCTGGAAGTGCCACAAAGCCACAAAAGGTCTGAGGAGGCCACTTCTCGCAGCTCGCAGAAAACCGATGATTGACAAAACGGATTCGCACAAGGCTTCTGTCAGCTAAGCCCAGGCGTAGAAATCAGAAGATCGACGGGATGTGAGTCCCGTCCCGTCCCAACACAATCCCAAGTTCAGCCCGGATCGTGCACCCCAGCCCGCGATCGGGTGAAGTGTACAGGGCGTGATGTGTGGAGTGTGGCTGATGTGGTGGACAGGTTCGAGAAGCACGTCCCGCCTAGGAAGTTTGTAAAGTACATCACCGCCGTGCAGATGAATTTGGATGAGAAGCAGAGGATCGAGCGGGCTCGGCAGGGACGGCATGGGGGTCAGGTCGCGGCTGTTGCCGGATGTGGAGAGGGAGGGGTATCAGGCCTGGGCTAGCTTTGAAGTAGACTGGTGTAGGTAACGGAGTCAGGATGAAGGAGGTTGCTTCAATCGAGCAGCGGGAACGAGGGCTCGTCGTGAATCGATTCATCACCTTGCTAGTGGCGAAAGAGACTGGGCGAGTCCATACGGAGGCAATGCATTCATGGTCATGTGGTATGTAATGTCCTTTCCATCGATGCGTCGTGGATGTCGTCCGGCAAGAAATGTCCTTCCACATCTGATCACCTGCCCGACCTCGTCTCAACTCGACAATCCCCCCACGAATGAACCCAAACTCATCACCAACGCCGTCCCCACCACACCTCCGCTCCACATCTCCCTTCCCCGCCCAGCACCCGAGACCGAAGCTTTATTCCCAAAACCACTGCTCGCCGCTGCACTCGCGCTCGCACTCCCCCAACTCGCCGCCACGCTCGAGCTAGCCACCGACGTCGATGTGGGTCTCGCGCTCGTAGTCGTCGTAGCCGCCCCGGTAGTCTGGTTGACCGTCCCCGCCACGTACTGATCGAAAGTAGGATAGGTGACGTTTTGCTCGACGTAAGGGTGGGTCACGTTGTATGCTACCGCTATGGGGACGACGTGTTGGAATGCGGCTTTGATCTTGGGGTAGAAGGTGATGGCTTCGGACATGGTGTAATTGGCTGGGCAGGTGTCAGTGCTGGAGAGAGACCGCACCACGACGAAGAAGAGGAGACTCAAGATGCATGAGTTTGAGCAGACAGGAGAGCGCACAAAGATTGGGAAGATGGTGTGGTCGGCGGCATGAAGACTCACTTAGCTCGTGACTGAGGACGATCGGACCGTGGGTCGAATAGGTCCCATTGGTGGTCTTGTTGATGATCGCCTCATACTTCGCATCGACGTCGGCGGAGGTCACACCGTCGTTTGCGCCGACTTTCCAGTCTTCCTGAGCGAGGGTCAGCATCCCGCATGCCTCAGCGGTTTGATCAAGGGAAAGAAGGGGATGAAAGAGCCCAGTGTGCCATACGCCCGCACGTAGTTGGGAGCATCCTTGAAAACAGAGCAAGTAGGTTCGAAGCGAGAATTGGTATCAACTTGAGGACTGACCGTGTCGTCAGACCAGATGATCGTCGTAAGATTTAATCCGGCCGCAATCGCTCGTACTCGGTTATCCACGTCGCCAAATGGTGGTCGCCTGTCATCCGGGTCAGCGAGACGCTCCCATCAGGTAAGGGCTGGGTGAACAGTGAAGAATGTTGGGTGGAGTAACAGTGGGAAGGAAAGCTCGTCTAAGGGACTGCTGGAATGACGACTCACCAGCACAGCGGTGTCACACCGAGGAGATCCTTGATGATCTTCTGGGTATAGTACAGTTCTGCGAAAACGACGTCGTTGGCGAACGATGTCATGTACCTGGGTCCGTCAGCGCCATTCCCTGCTCGTCTCTCGCCCTGAAAACCGGATGGTCGTAACAGCAGCGACTCACTGGTGTGACCAAGTATGCACGCAGATCTGATGTCCATCCGCCAATCCCCGCATCGCCTGTAGCGGCCAGTCGATAACATTGCTACCAATATAGAACCTGTCCAAATCAATATCAGCACACTCCGCCACGGGTTCATCGAGACGTTCCGGTTGTTTGAGGTCGAAGAGCACTCACATCGTCGCCTTCTGCTGATTCTCCAACAAGTAATCATACAACGCATTATGACTACAATTCGGTCCATCGTCATACGTCAATCCCCATGTCGAGGGCTCAGGCACCGTCGTCCAGTCGGCCGCTAGCCCTGTACTCGCTACAGGGCTGGTGCACCCTTGCCATGTCCACCAGCAGTCCGGATCGGTGGCGTTGTAGCTTACGCCGGAGAGGTTGCCGTTGGCCGTGCCTGGGGCGTCTATCAGCGCCATCGCAAGCGGCAACAGTCATGACCATGAAAGAGGTGGGAGAGGAGGATGAGGCGAGATCGAGGAGGAGTGTGGGAGAGGGGTAGAGCGAGGCGGTGAAGAGCGGGAGAGAGGGGGAAGAGGGGAAAAGTGGGAGCAGGAAAGAGGGATAGCGGGAGAAAGTGGAGAGCGTGAAAGTGGTGAAAGGTAACCCACCTCTCGGCCCATCATTCGGGAACCTCGACTTGATGTCACTATCGATGGTATTGAACAATGCCTGCGCGGTGGTATCGCTCGTGAGGATGGAAGCGGTGTCCCATATAGCCGGGTAGGAGCTCTCGAGGGCGGTCACGGGGGCGTAGGAGTAGGCGGTACATGGGTTATCAACATCTGGGGAGCGTTAGCGGCGAACGACCGCGGCGAGTGAGCGGGACGGGTGTTGGGGATAAGGTGAGTGGGGATCACGAGGGAACCGAGAAGGTGGCGAGATGAAGCACTGAGCCAGAGGTGAAGGCGACGTAGACGAGAGAAGTGATTTGAAGATGAAGGGACCAAAGACGAGAGACAAGGAGAAAGATGATGAGGTGAGGCCGCTGACCCGTCGAAGCCACCCCACTCGCCTCATCCGTGACGTCCTTCCTCCCAACCTTCCTCCCATCTCTCGTATTCCTCCGTCCAATCTCAATGTCTCCACAACCCGCGTGCGCCACCACCGATCCGACCAAGACAAGGACACCTGTAATCACCGTCAACCGATTCAACATGATACTCCTCAGTATATACAGCGTAGCTCACGTCAAAACCCATGGGTCTTTCAGTAGGATTAGTCTTTGTATGAGTCGAGTCGCGGTGCACACCGCTTCCGCTCCGGTCTGACGGGATCTGAAAAGGTATGCCCGAGACGACGGCGAGGGTTATGTATAGATGAAATGGCAGGACTAGATTCCGGCGCAAGAGGCGGTGAGGTTGAGAAAAGTACCTCGCGGGAACCAAAGGTCTTTTGCTCGGCAGGGAAGCTCCAAAAGGGGAAGGTTTGAGCGATCGGATGCATGGAGCAGGGGAGGTAACGAGACACAGCTTTTTGTTTTCAGGTAAGTTAACTGATAACAGATGAGAAGGTCGTGACGTCAGGCAAACCCCTTATCCTGAGTCCTATGCATCCGACCCTAGTCCATTCGCTCCCTCGGTGCGATTTCTTCGTTTTGCTCAGCTGATGGCGAGAAGAGGACTATGGATCCGAAGACCCGGAAAATGAGAGATGACATTCATCAAACCTGGTTCATTCTTCTCACCTCCAATCTCTTCTCGACTTTCTTCTGAAGCCACTGGTTTGCGGGTGCTCATCTGCTTCGGGTGGGACAGGCCTATTCGAACCCGGCGAGATCGCCCGACCTACCATGGAGAATTGGATGAAGAACATGGAGGAGTAAGAAGTCCCTGTTGAGACGGCGGGTCCGGAAGAGTGAGGTGCAAGTAAGGGGCGAGCGAGAGTGGCCCTGAGATGGAAAGCAGCTCTGATACACACACGTAAGGCTGTCCTGTTCTAGCGGTCGGCGGATGGCTCAATGGGTTCAGTACGTCTGGCTAGGTGTCCCATACCATCTGCACGCGCATCCCCTAGACGAGCTCGATCGACAATGCATGAGCTATCCCTCGTCATCTTCCTCATCCTCATCATCATCTTCCATGTCCCCAAAGTCGCTAGACCCGCTATCCAGCTCTGGGATCGGGCTATCGCTCAAACGACCCCGTCTGATTTCCGGCTCGACCAGCTTCGATTTCCCCTTGTCCAGTGGGGTCGACACGAAGGGCACGGTGTCTCCACCACCCGCTTCGGCAGGCACGGCGGGCTCGTCCCGCGTCGAAGTGTTATCGGGTCGAGGCGAGGTGATATTCTGCGTGACCGTGGCTGTCGGAGCAGGAACCTCGCCTACCGCCACCAGTAATCCTGCCTGCGCGGCCATATGATCCCCCTCGTCCCGACCGGGGATTTCGCGTTGCTCCACGCTGGTCGAACCGTAGTTAAGGCCGTTATCGAAAATCCCGGTCCCTTGGCCGTTGATCACCGGCTCTTCGCGTTCAGGGTTGCCGTCCACCTCCATCTCGTTCATCACCCCTCCATTCCCGTCTTGACCGGTGCCGAACCCCATCTCCAGCCGTATCCGCTTCTCCTCCTCGTTCTCCGGCGCAAAGAAGTGTAGCGCGGACAGCGGAGGCTGGGGCCGGACCATAGGCGGTAGACTCGGATGCAGGACGAGGGAGACCTTATCTCCGGGAGTTTCCTGCGTACATGAGTATGACGATGCGATCTCGGAAGATGGACATACGAGGACGGAGAGAATGAGGGATTTCCAGCCGTATGCCGTGCCGGATTGGGAATCGTTCATGAGCAGCGCATCTTCGAGAACGTGGGCGACGGCGTCGGCGAGGCGGGAATCGTAGGATGGTAGGGATGGGAAGGAGAGGTGGAGGGAGAGGTGAAGGCGGATCGAGAGTCTCAGGAGTTCGGGCGAGAGCAGCGGAGTCGGATGAAGCAATGGCGTTACTGTTCTTTGGATCAGCTTGAGTTAGGCGACGAAGATACGACGAACGTCGGAGTGACTCGAGTACAACCTCGATCTCCTCATCACCTAGAGACTTGCTGTCTCTCCCCTCCAGACCGCCAACAAGCCCATCTTCGGCACCTCGGGCCCGCTTCTTCCCACGCTTCCCACCGCCGTTCACTATCGGACCAGCTGAAGGTTGAGGCCGTGGCTCGAGTAAAGGCGAAAGCTTGCCCAGGCAAAGCCTGAGCAGTCGTGAAGGATAGTCGATGGGAAGGAGTGCAGGTGGGTACAGGGTGAGCATGAGGTGATGAAAGCGGAGGAGCTGTTTCTGGGGTCCGCTGCGAAAGGGCGATACCCATCAATCAGAGCAATGTAGATTGAGCTGAGCGAAAAACTCACGTCATGCTACCCGGTATCAGTTCAGACAGCCAGATGGCGTGGTCAAAGATGTTTCTGAGATGTGGGAAGAGGTGATCCCCGCAGCTGTACCATCTTGTCAGCTATGTAGTCCCGAATGACAAGATCCCACTCACGCCGTTGCGACCCCTCCGAGAAGCAGTGTTCCTACCGTCCATATCCGTGGTAGAGCAGCAAGAAGGGCGGCATGATGCTGAGGAGAGATGTGGGCGACGGTCTAAGGTACGCCAATAAGCGAGTCAGCAAGCCGCATGTGTGGTTGGGCAAGGTCTTCAGAGACTCACAGGCGTGTCGAGGGTGAGATTGAGACAGCGCAGACCGGCAGCAACGATGAGCGCGATGGGTACCGGCACAGGTCGGCTGACAGGAAATCTAGGTAGACGTCAGCAAGTGGAATCCATTGCGCTTCGACAAGACCTATGGCCAAGGACTTCATACGAAAGCCTTACACGGCTGGCGGCGGCATCCCACGACAGGTAGGGGTAGAGGAACACACCTCAACAGGCCCAGCACCACCTCCACCCATCCCTCCATCATCTCCAGTGCCATCGGTAGTCTCAAACTCGAATCCGTTGGCAAAGGTGGAAGCTCCAGCGGGGCAGGCGAAGGCGGCACTCGTACGGGATCTATGAGACTGCATCAGGTCACCCTCAGATCCCGTCAACATCATGATCACGTACCTTCTAACCAAGCATCCGCTGCTATCCCATGCATAGCCATCGCAAGACCTCCCAGCGCTTCCTTCATATCCGCGCTCCAGGCAGCGGGCGACTGCGCCTTCCCGTTCGTCACATGGAGCGACGCGAGGAGGTCGGTCGCGGCTTGTCGGACTTCATGAGGGACGGCGTAGCTTGAGCTGGCTGTCGAGGATGACGGAGCGGAGCTCGGCAGAGCGAGGTGGAGTATGAGAGAGAGCGATAGCGGTCGGAAGACAGGGACGAGGGGACGGAATGGTGAAGGCCAATGAATGAGGAGAGTCCGGGTGAACTCAAGCACATGTAGCTGAGTAGTCAGCATAAAGCTTCCTTGCGAGATTTGCAACGAGCGCAACGTACCATAATCAGCCAGTCTGGACGAGATTCTAATGCGCAACGCTCGAGAAGCTTGCTTAGTGATACGCTGAGCTTGCCGAGGATGGGATGGATCGTCTCGCGCTCAAACGAGGGGTAGTGAGGGGAAGTGAGGTTGAGGGTGGATAGAAGGGCGAGGTGTGGCTGGATCGTTCGCAGCGGGGTACTCGGTGACTGTAATCCGTCAGCGCATGCTCACGGATACCCCAGAAATAGCTGATGACTCCAAGGTCCGCTGCTTCTGGAAGGTCTATAGCCAGAAGCTACCGATTGGGAACGGCTCAACTCACCGACACAGCGCTCAAGCAGGTCCCGACCCATCCCTTTCCCCACTGCATGACCACATATCCTTCCTCGTCCTGCTCCACCACCAGCCTAGCAATCTCACACGCTGCACGCCGCTCGGCTCCTCCGTCGGCGTGCTTGGAAAGGAGAGCCGAGTTGAGGCGGTTGAGGAATTTGTTGAGCGGCTGTTGAGTGAGTTGTGAAGGTCGAACGAGCGGTTTGTGTGAACTGAGAAGACCAGGGATGGAGAGTGAAGAGAGAGGGAGGGAGTTGATGAGGTAGAGGAGGGGTGAAGGGGAGGTGAAGGAGGAGGAGTGGTCGGACATGTCGCGGAGGGCGAGGTTCGATGAGCGGATCTATCGGTAAAAGCATAGGAGAAACAACAGGTACTCGAAGAAGCCACTCAGTCACGGGCTATCGGGGAGCAGAGTATGGATGGGAGATGAAAGTTGGTTTTGATGGAGGAATGAGCTGTCGACGTCGAGAAGCCAAAGTAAATATCACCCCAAATCTACGAAATCACGGGGTCACGTGACCGTCGGGACCTGACTGATTCAACTCGGCCACAACTTTCTTCATTCACCGAAGGTTCACATCATCTGGCTCTTCGAACGACACTCAGCTCAGCGCCAAAGTCAGATCCGAGCTTCAAGCCATTTTCAAGGCGGACGAAACCCTCACAAAGCCTGGGATCAACCCTAGGTCTACCTGAGTACTATCACCTCGGCCTACACCATCATACCCGTGTCTCTAACCGGCTTCTGGAAACCTTCAGTCGCCCGCTGCTCTTGGTACCTATAGCGCTCTAACAACCTAACCTTCTCATCATCGTATCCGCCAATCTTCTTTTGCAAGGACAAGGTCGGTCACCCGAAGCTATGATTTGTATTTAGCGTCGAGGTGTGTATGTATGGCTTTTGCTTCCTCCCCCTCGAACTGATCCATTCCAGGTCGAAGCCGTCTCGATGAATGCACTCGAGATCAGCATGAATAGAATGATCGTAAATGCTCGGTCGTGTCGACACTTCCTACAGGGTCCGCCGTCCCTAGCTTTCCCGTCATATGGAGGTCCTTCCCGGCTACCAGCGAGGAGTCTCGTCCGCTCAGTGTCTCGGCATCCAAAAGTCGGACCAGCAAGTCTTCCCAGGCTTCTCTTGCGCCCGGCAAGCTATCGAATATCGCGACTTGCTTCCAACACCTCGCAAGCGCAAGACCAAGACCCACCTGTCGCGGTAAGCACCTCGGCCCCACAATTTAGGTCCAGCTTAGACCAGTCCGCAATAGGTCCCATCCACTTCTTCAACTTCACCGTCTACGTCTGATTCTTCAGCCCCGCCAGAACTCCACGAATCCCCCTACACCCTCCCAAACGCCCTCACCATAGCCCGGATATGTGCCTGCCCCTTCTTAGGCTACACCATCGTGCATGGCGACTTTGCTTGGGCCACGGGAATCTTGTTCTTCAGCGGCGTGTCCGACTGGGTATGCCTACCTTTTCCTTTCAATCACATGTCCAGCTGCTGATCAATAGGGAGTGTAGCTGGACGGATGGCTGGCACGACACTATAACAGTCAATCGGTATTGGGATCGATTCTGGATCCGGCGGCGGATAAGGCATTGATGACCTCGTTGGTGGTGACGCTAGCCTGGGCGGGGCTTCTCCCAAGTGATTCGGACCTCCTGAGATCCGACATCTGCTGAGAGTGGTGTTCAGTACCACTGGCTGCCCTGATTCTGGGAAGAGACGTGGCGCTATCGATCTCGGCTTTCTACTTTCGGTTCATCTCACTCCCTCCTCCTGTACGCACCTGTGCCTTGTTCTTTCTAGAGCAAGAGCTGATCATAGCCTGATGCAGAGAACTCTCAGACGATATTTCGACCCCTCGATCCCTTCCGCTGAAGTCAAGCCGACCCAGATCAGTAAGGTGAGTCATGCCCCAAACTCAACAAATGTCACTGAAAGTCTTCCACCAGATCAATACCGCTCTTCAACTCCTCCTCATGGGCCTCACAACCGTCTCCCCGCTCCTTACTATCCCGGTGACGACACCCCTATCTTACTTGCAGTGAGTCCGCTTGCCAGGGACGTGACGCGCGCTCATTTGAGGGGCAGATGGACTGTAGCGGGGACGACTGTCTGGAGCGGGCTGAGCTATATCAATCGCTCAGGCGTGAAAATCTTGACCGGGACAGGGAAGAATCCTTGAGCCGCAGGACTCGACACACGACCGATATACATCCGGATCAATAATTATCGAACTAACCACGAGTCTGGCCAAAACCTGAATCACGTTTCGTCCTCCCCATCGACCTCACCACCGTCCAGCTCAATCAACCAATCCCCCCACCCTTTCGCCGGTTTCCGAACGACCCGCTCAGGATCCTCACGACTCACCAACGTGAACCCACACCCCTTGAACTCCGGGTGTTGAGGACTCGTCCTGAGCTCTTCAGCAAGTCCTTGCGCCTTTCTCGACAGATCGCAAGCAACGGCTCAAGCAACGGCTCTTCCGTGCCTCCCCTCTTCTCCCAGTCAGCAACGATGCGCGTGGTGTTGGCCTCCGAATAAGCCTCGAAATGCTGGCGATACGTAAACTCGAACGAGTCGTAGAGCTCGTCGTGGTGCCAATGGGAAGGGAAGGGGACGAGCTGGTCGAACCGAGCGGTCAGGGTGAAGTCGTCGGAACCGGATCCGGACTCTGGCTTGAGGTCGAAAGCGTTCCCGTTCTCTGGATGAGAAGACCCCTTATCGGAGGACTTGGCGGCGGTAGTGTTCTTGGTGGATGAGCTCGCTTTAGACGTGGGAAAGCGGTCAGCGTAGATGGTCAGGTAGAGTGACGATGTCGTAGTATTTTTACTCATCATCCTGCCACATGCTATGCGTAGAAGAAACAGTCCAGAACAGCAGAGAAAACCAACAGAAGAGAAGCCTCAACCCCAATTCCCGATTTCTTACGAGGCGGGACTGCAATAAAAGCGGAAAGCGACAAGCGGTATGGAAGGCCATCCGATCTGAACTCGGGACGCAAGGGAGGGGAGGGCAGCACGGCATTTAACTATGGCGGAGGGATCTGAAAGGACCACGTGTACCCTTTGCGTCGTGATTCAGATCTCCGGCAGATCTCGGGCGTCCTCGATGGGAAATGCCGAGAAGAAAGTGAAGCCTTCTCATCCCATCAACCTCACTCGACAAATCCGGGTCGTCCCACTTGAAAGTAGCCCAGTACGGCAGAATGAGCTCGACCTCGACGAAGCCGACGCCTTGGATCCGGACTCCGCTAGTCGAGTCGGCCGCGCTGTCGGAGATCGCCGGGTGGTGCGTTCATCCTTTACGTGACGGAATGCATACTGATGGTGGTGATGGTGAGATAGTCGGGTGTTTCTGAAGCTTGAGAATCTGCAGCCGTGCGGGTCGTTTAAATCCCGGTACGTCTGGGTCGAAGGTTCACGTCTTCACACCACATTATATCGACATCTATATATACCCTCCTCCTCCTCCCCTCCCTCCCTCCCTCCACCCCGTCGCTCTCCCCCTCGCGCCCTTCCCAACCGCCCGTCAGTCGCTAACGCTCGTACAGCGGCATCGGCAACCTCGTCCAAACCGCCTCCCTCGCCCACTCCCAATCTCCCTCCTCATCCCAACCCCACTTCTACTCCTCCTCCGGGGGCAACGCCGGTCTCGCCTGCGTCAGCTCCTCCACTCTCCTCGGCCACCCTTCAACAGTCGTAGTCCCTCTCTCCACCAAACCTCACATGATCGACAGGATCCGTCTAGCAGGCCACGGGACCGCAGAGGTCATCCAGCATGGTCAAACATGGTTCGAGGCGGATCTCCACTTGCGCACCGTACTCCTACCCAATGATCCGGATGGGGTGTACGTCCCCCCTTTCGATCATGCCGATATATGGACGGGGGCGAGTGGGATGGTGGACGAGATCGAGGAGGATTTAGGGGGATGTGCGGACGTGGTGGTTTGTTCGGTGGGCGGGGGAGGACTGTTCTGCGGGATCATGCAGGGCTTAGAGCACTCGACGGGTACGAAGATCATCGCAGTCGAGACGAAAGGAGCCGATTCTCTCGCTCAGTCGGTGGCGGCGGGGGAACTCATCACCCTGCCCGGGATAACGTCAATCGCGACCTCCCTAGGCGCGACCCGCGTGGCGTCCCAAGCGCTCAAGTATGCCCAGGAGGATCGAGTGAAGTGCTGGGTAGTGAGCGACGAGCAAGCGTGTGGCGCGTGTGTGCGGTTCGCGGATGGAGAGAGGATGCTGGTCGAGCCTGCGTGTGGGGCGGCTTTGTCTGTGGTCTATGAGGATCTGTTACGAGATAGGGCGTTGAGGTTGGCGAAGGAGAGTCGGGTGGTGGTGGTGGTCTGTGGGGGTGTGGGGGTGGGGGTGGAGATGATTGCGGAGTGGAGGGCGGCGGGGTTGGGGTCGCGTCGGTAGAGATCCATAGAAGCATGATGGAAACAGCTCCTCATGTTGTCCTAGATGCATACATCAGCAGACTCTCGGCGAGAGATCTTGACTAAGCTGACATGTTGAGATCTTGAAACCCGGATATCCCGTCCGCACCCACTCCCTCGTCATCCCTCTCCTCCTCCTCCCAACCCTCACCCGTCCATCCTCCTCAATCTCCCCCTCACTCGGGAAATTCTCCTTCAGATAGACCTTCGAGAACCGACGCCATCTCGCGAACTTACGACACCATCGTCGAGCGGTGGATATACGCAGCAGTATGGGAGGACCTGGAGGAGGAAGTCTTCGATCTCGGTGATGAAGCCGACGACTTTGGCGCGTTCGACGCGGGTTCGTGGGTTCGTGCGGGAATCATGGGAGTGAGAGAAGGATGCGGGCGAGACGGTTCAGTGTGGAAGGGGTAGCAAACGAGACAAGTCAGCGGGGAGGAGGGTATGACTGTGAGGAAGGCAGGAGGAGCCGAGGGGATGGGACGTGGGTGAGGGTGGGGAAGGGGAAAAGAAAGCAGGGCAATCCCTCGGCCCAAACAGTGAAAGCGCGTTTTGGTATCTTCATCAGCTAATACCGAACCTTCTGAACACTGCAAGATCAATCGAGGCATCGAAATTTGCGCCAAAATGATCAGACACAGGAGGGCAAACTGCATCTCTCAAGGGTCGTACCGATGCCCCTTCAGACATCCGGACCTTTTCAATCAGAGTGGGAAGCATCTTGTGGGAAGCATCTTGTCTCTTCTTGGGATGCGGAGAAAGGGCAGCGATCGGGGGCAAAATCAGTATGAATGATGGGTCTTCTTGGGTCTCCGCCTTGATGATCCGTCTGATCGCTACAATTTTGAGCTCGGTGGAAGGTGGTTCGAAGGAGATGTCAGATGAATGGATCGAAGATGTGAATGCCTTTCGCGCTGTATATATTGTCAAGCGACGTTCCACTTGCTGGCCTGAAGACGTGCACCAACAATTGCTGTCCACTCCAACCGATATCCCACTCCGGCGCTCGTCCACAGCCACGACCGGCATCCGCACTGGTTCCACGCAGATGCTAATACGGTATGCCATGCTACCTACCGCTCACTCATCCCAATTCAGAGCCCTATCAAACCTCCTCGCCTCCTCCTCGCTCAGACACTCGCTCGGATCCCCAAACAGCGGATTCCACAACCCCAACGGGTACTTCCCAGTCGCGGCGGCGTGGGCGAGGGTCACCATTCGTCCGGCTTCGCTACGCATTCGGACTTCGTAGCTGTTGATCTCGTCTGCCGTCCACCCGTCTTCACCCGACCCGCTCTCAATTTGAATCTCCTTGTTCTTCTCTCCGCCAGTCCCATTCCCATTCTTGTTCTTCTCCCGCGCCCCGGTCGAGTGAACCCCGTTATGTCGACGCGAGAGTACCCTAACCAGACTCGCAGCACTCCTCAACGCCGCGTTACCCGCCAACCCCCCCGTCGGGGGCATAGGATGTACCGCGTCCCCCAAAATCGTCACCCTCCTCTCCGTCCCCCACTCCCCCAGCCCACCAGGTTTCGCACTCGTCATAGCCCATACCGAACACGACCCCCGATCTTGGCGCTCCACGACCGCGCGGATACTCGGGTGGAAATGCGATACCGCTTTTTCGGCTATGCTAGCCGCAGTTTCGCACGAGGAGGATAGGAGGGATGCGTCGCAGGTTACGAAGGTGGAGAAGCCGGTGGGGGAGGTTAGGACGTAGAAGACGTAGTCGGAGGTGTGGGGTAGGTTGGGGAAACGACAGGTCTCGATGAAGAGGCTGACGGGCGACGGGCGTGCTGGGGGGGAGGAGTCGGGCGGGGTGTCGGGTTGAATAGTTGGCGAGGTCGGTTTAGCAGGATCGGGGACAGTGGCAGTTTGGGTTATGGCGCCGGTGGATTTCGAGGGGTCCTCGGTGTCGGATGGGATGTTATCGGATTGACCAGTTTGAGGGGCGGTAGGTGGAGGTGGAGGGCGAGGAGAGGTATCCACCGCCACCCTCACCCCATACATCAACTCCTTATTCATCACCCCTTCCAACTCCTTCAAACTCGCCTTCCCATAGATCATCCTTGGACCCATGTCGATCGGTTCCAGCGTATCCCCGACCAATTGCCGCGTTACTCTACTGTGGTACCCGTCCGCCCCAACCAGTAGGCTACCTTCAGCGGTAGTACCGTCTGAGAAGTGAGCGGTGACGGAAGAAGGTGTGATGGAGTAGTGGGTGAAGGATTTGTTGAAGTCGATGTAATCGTCGAGGCCGGTGAGGAGGACTGAGCGGAGGATCGTACGGTCCACTGGGAGTCGGGAGGTCATTGCGAATCGCGTGAGCGGGTCTTCGGGGTCGATACCCGGAGGAGGAGGTAGGCCAGTGGGCGATGCCGTCCCATTCCCGTTCCCGTTTACGTTGGTCTTCGTCCCTGGCGATTTCGGTGAGGGCATCCCAACAGGTACCCCCATGACCTTCCCAGTCCTAGCATCCAACCTCCCCAAACCCGGAACAAACTCCACCGCCGTCCTCCAAATCTCATCGTTCACCTCCTTGGACAAAGTAGTCCGTAAAGCATGGAGGCCGATGAGGTTTAGTCGGATCCGATAGCCTTGTGGTCGGGAGGAGAGGTGGGGGTCACGCTCGTAGATCTGGAATGGGATTCGGTGGAGGAGCAGTCCTTGGGCGAGGAGGAGGCCGGAGAGACCGGAGCCGATGATAAGCACGGGGAGGGGCATTCGGTGGGAGATTGCGAGGCGGGTGGTTTGGGAGATAATGAGACGGGCGGAGTGAGTTTTGGTTGATAGGTGGGGATCGTAATAGATTTACGGTGTCGCGGCGATCGGTCGTGCCTACCCGGTCCGGCTTGTCTGTTGAAGTGTTTAAAGAATTACACCGCCTATCTAGCTAGCTAGCAGGCCGAAGCAACTAGGTGACTGGCTGGTCTTTTTTGCAAGCAGAATGCTGTCCGGAGAGAAATGGTCAGATTTCTATGATGGATTTTTCAGTAACACCTGCGTCACCATCTTGTCATTATTTGTCAATGTCGCAAGTCTAGGCATTGTGTCACATAGTACAATCAACCAAGTTTCTATCAGTCACTCAGCCCGGCCAAATGCTGCGCAATGCCCCAGCTGAGATGCTATCCAAGTCATTTAGTCGCGATGTTGCCGAAATTTTTCACAATGATTTGTGAAGGCAAGGAGCGGCAAGGAGCACTTCCGTAAGAGACCAACAGCCAGATGGATGATGTGGCAGTCAGTGTATATGGTCTGACTGCTTGACTGGATGAAGTTTGGAGATCAGATTAGGTTTCCAGGATGCAATGCCAGACCACCTCTCAGAATGGTTTATATCCAGTCATTGGTGTCTTGCTATGGGCCTGCAAGAGCGTCCATTGTAGTTCCAGATTGTATAGTGTGGCCAGCCTGTCTCAGGGACCCCTTGGATTCACTTTCATGATGCGCCGCTAACGCTTGCCAGTATGGATGATGGTGGTCAAGCAAACTGCAAAGCTCACACAAATTGTTCAGCAAATGCCATTGACAGATGACCGCGTCAGCAAGAGTGGTGAGTGAAAGTCATCCCGCTGGTGTCTCTGCTTGTTGATAAATTGCACACCTCATCAATATACGTCTGTTCAAGATGCTGCTTACCCACTGTCTGGTTTTGACAATGTTTTTGAGGATGAGGATTGCAGCAGAGTGAAAAGTCCAAGATTCTTGTTATCCACTGTATGGATGGGTGGGTGTGTAGGGCGATGTTCATTTTTGCAAGGCATGAGGCTGATGTATGAGTATGCCTGGGTGTCATCAACCAATACTCTTCGGGACCTGATATCGTTCAACTGATGACTGGAAGATGCTTCTGGTACTCCTGGATTCAGTGTGACATCGAAGTCTTGGCAGTCATCTGACAAGAAAATGCAATCTGGTAAGATGAGTGACTTCATCCAGACGTCAAGGGTGCCAGCTGCAACGGGTTAGTCGATCGGGAACATTGTGATGCTGAGCAGGATGGGAACCCAGCAAAATCCCCTCCGTAGATCCTTCAGCCTAGATGCAGATCAGGATTCTAAAAATCCCACTTCCTTTGCCATCACCCCTGTTTTCAATCTCAAGGGATCTATCCCTGTGCTTTTTATTGTCATTTGACATCCTTACTCCCAGTTCATCTCCAGCCATCCTTGTCATTGACCTACTGACAAACTGTCTGTATCTATGTAAAGTCAGTGTGCCTCAAAGGGCAATGACACCAAATCAGCCCCTTTGATAAGTTGTCTGGACTAGCCATAATGTCAGAAAAAGTCAACAGGTATTTTGCCCACACAATCCCAACAGAGTACTGTCTTTTCCGGAAACAAAAGGTCTGATCTTAGTCTGCCAGCTCAGTGACATTCATATTGCTGTGCTATGAATCACGTCTCATCTGGTCATGTCCCTCATCCCAGCTCAAACATGCTGGAACCATTGGCATGGACCTTATGTTGTTGGATCAATCTGTGTTGGAGATGCTGGCCGACGAAACATCAGCAATCCAGCACAAGATACAGCAGTGAAAACATACAAATAGGTGCAGTGCTGACTCCAGAGGCATCGTCATGATCTACGTGTTGCAGGCATGTCTTCTCCTTCCACGCTACATAATCCTGGTCGTGTAGCCGATTATCCTCGTTAAGCCGCTCTAAAAAGTAGCTAGTGAATGGAGTAGAGGACCGTGATCCAGACGAAGATGAGGCAGAGGAGTTGGAGCCAGAAGGAGGCTTATCATAATCCGAGTCGGCATCCTTGTTGGATCTATGTGAGCCATTTGATGTTGTTGGGCTGTTGTTCGAACTAGTTATCTGGCTGTCTTCAGAAAGCGGCCCTTTAAACCCAAGGGGCCCCCATCCATCACTCTCTGCGCCCATCAAATGGTCTGATCCGCCTGGAGACTGTAAGTCAGAGGATAAAAGTTGCTATCTGCGCTGTCTGCTCCTATTTTTTTAGGATCACACATGTCAAGATCATACTGGACTCACCTGTTGGAGACGATGTGTTTGTGCCATGCAATGACGCCGCCCAGCGTCTCAAACTCCACGTCACCTTCCACTATCTTTGGGGGCGCAAAATCCATTCTCTTGATGGTCACAGAAGACCTCCGGATTTGCAGACCTCCCTAGCTTTTGAGCTGCCTGACAGCAAAGGTGGTGCCAGATTTCATGGGCATGTGTGGGGTCTCAGAATGGACGGAGTACTCTACAGAAGGAGGGAAGCTGGGACCTTGGATCTGGTATTCATCTGGCTTACACGTGATGTGAAACGCATCATGTCCAAGGGATGGGTCAATGTGCAAGTATCTTGACGGGAAGGCTTCTGGTTTCACTTTTGTCATCTCTTCTGCAGCCTCGTTGAATAGTGTGGAGAGATCAGTCGTCAGACCAGCTAGGCAGCTCTTGTGGTATTTCCTGTCTTCCCAGTCTGGGTTCATGAATCCTGCTCTTTGTCTCCTGGCGGATAGGGACCATCTGTGAGAAAGTCAATCCATATTTGAGTTCCACTGCTTGGCCGTCTGGGTAACTCAGCTCAAAGTATGGTAGAATCGAAACGATTTCCTGCTTATCATGTGGGTTGGATACCACTGCAGCCAGGTCCTTGCTGAACATCCTGGATGTGTTTGTGTATGAGTTTGCTCTGATCCGCCAAACAGAGAAGCGAATCCACTTCTTTTAAGATCAGACTCGCAAGAAGCTGAGGTGGCTTTCCCCGCATGATACTTGTGACCTTTCTGTGTAAACTATGAGGATTGGGCATGTGGTAGTGATGTAGAAACAGACAGGAAAGTTTTGGGCAACAAGAACATCCTGCTCCTGCTGCTCCCTGAAGCACAATCAACCATAGTTCAATAAAGAATAACGATTTGTGAGACCTGTCATCTTGCTTCTACCAGTCTCCATATCTGACCAAAGGACCTCTGCGATTGCAACTCTCTCATCTATGTTCTCCATGAGTCCCTTGTCCCTGTATTTAGCTAATCTCTACGGCTTGCAGTACTTGATCCTCCCGGTCATAGCCTTGTACACCAATTTGTCTGCATTAGGCTGCATGATCAATCAATGATGTGTCATGCATTGGAGCCTGGTCAATGAGCACCGGAGACCGGCCGCATCTTCATCGTCTTTTACCCCATCTTCTGCATCTGAGAAACTGTGCCTCCAGTAGCTCGAGTGGTGATTGCCTTGCCACTCTGGCTGAAGCTGAATCACTTTTTGGACTGCAGGATCAGCATCATGTCGGGAACTTGACTCCGATATAGTTGGAGGAATATCCCGGGATCGGGACTTCCTATGCTTTTTAGCTTTGCGGTTAGTGTGACTAACTACGCCTTTCCGTACATGACAATCAGCCCTGTTCATAATCTGCATCTTCTTCTCATCAGATGCGCATGTATCCCTTGAGTCACAGGAAGTTGGATGCTTCAATTGATTAGCGTTCAGCCACTTGATCATGTCATCCCGGCCAAATTCTCGGGATGTATCAAAAGTCATCTTGGTCATGGCTTGCCAGGACGATTGGCCTTGACAGCGTTCGACTTCCCAAGCTTTATAGAGGTGTCGGCATTGATCGCGGTTTCCGTGATGTTCTTGCTATGTGGAGTGTCACGTCTGCATCGCTGTTCATCCTTCCATCGATCGTGAATCTCAATATTCTAGAGGTATTTCCGCTCCAACGACCGACGCTCCCATCTCCCTCCGATGCCACGGAACCTCTTTTCTTGCTGTCCCGGCACCGATACTCAGCTTGTGGTACCATGGATATAAAGCAGAGCTTCGCTACTAGCGTTCAGCTGTATGATCCCATCCACCACATCCTCCAACACGAGATCCCCCGTCGGTTTCCCATCGTACCCATCGTAGCTTTGCCCAGCCCACGTCAAGCCCTCTGATCGCGCCAATACCATCAGTCCAGTCCATCTCACCGGAATCGCGAAAGACCTCACGGAGGGAGTCCAGGAAAGGCGTGTCCAGACGCTTGAGTTTGATCCCGCTCACATCCGCCAACGCCGAGATATTGACCGAGATCGTCGGCCGTTCCGTCGCGTTCCTATCACTCTCCATCAGATCCATCGCGATCACGAGGTCTTTGAACATACGTGGAGAGATAAGGATAATTATTGATCATTGCGATGCGCGCGAGATCCTCCCCTTCATAAATAGCGTAAGCCGCGAGGTTCTTCGTATCGGTATACAGCTCTGCGATGTACGCGTTCCCGGACGTCCCTGCCGCGTCGGCTACGACTGAGAATGCGTGATAGAGGGGAAGGAGGTGTCGGGTGGCGCAGGCGTTGTGGTCGGTCAGGTTGGCTCCGAGTCCGTCGATCGGTTGGAATACTGTCGGTCGTCAACCAACTTTGCGGGATCAAGGATGGGGGTGACTCACGGTTGTATTTGTAGCCCACGCCGTTGTGAAAGAATATCCGGACTGTGCCGAAAGACGCCGCTTGGAGGATGTAATCAATCCCCCAGAGTGCAGCTGATGCGGCTGATCACACGATCAGGCAATCAGACATGTTGGTCTGATGCGCTCACCATCGGAGACGCCCGCGAAGCCGTGGCCGGAGAAGCTGTTGGTCTCGCCCTGGTCACAGCGGAATTAGCCACCTCCGGCAGCGGACTGGAGAGAGGAGCGCACGATGACGAAATCCACTCCGACTTGCTTGCAGGCGGCCACCCCGATCGCGAACGACGAGAGGTTCGCCCTGATGTTCGCCTTGTTCGGTAGATCCGAGGGAGACGGGGTGTATGGGCCGTTGTTACTGAAGCACATCAGAATCAGCTACCGATTATTGATGTCTTCAAGACAGGGAGACTCACTACTTGTGGGAAGACAGCGTCGAGATGAGGCTTCGGTGTACGACTCAGCATCGCCCTCATCAGGATAAGGACCGATACGTACTCTTGTAGATTGGTGTTTGCGGTACCAGTCTGAAGGAAATTGTCCACCGTCCATCCCCCGAGCGCTCCAATCTGGAACTTGGTCGAGCGCTTCGCCATACCGAACGACACGGACAGATTCACCCCATACCCGTGCCTATTACGCGCATCAGCTTCAGAACCCTCGTCCCCCGTCACAGCAGGCCCCATAAAGCTCCGGACAGACCATTCCGCAGCCCATTCGTAAGGATTCCACCCCTTTGGACGGTTCGAGTAAAAGTCAATCTCGTTGCCCATCTCGATAAGGTCTAACGACACCCCCGATAGTTGCGGGTCCTGGAGTCCACATCAGGGGATGATCGTCTGAGACTTTTGGAAAGACTCACGTCGAAGGCGGCGAATAGCGCTCTGCCTTGCATGTATATCTCGTCCACGCTCATCTTCTTCGCGTTCAGGCCTTTGCGGCGATTGGAATCAGTCGGAGCCCGGAGTACACGCGTGGGGGGAGACGACACACCCCATGTGAATGCGGTACCCTCGGGAAGTAAGCCGGATAGCTTGTAGAACTCCTCGCCTGCGGATAGGGAGGATCAGCGATTGGCCCTGGGTCACGACCCCCGCTGACCGATAGTATAGTTTGTCGCTTCCGGGAACAGCTTATTGGTAGCGTTCTCCTGTACCGGCGGGAAATTGATATCCGTCTCGATATCGACCGAAGCGTCAAAGAAAGAGTTGTCTTCCGAATCTCCACCAATCCTGACGATTTCAGCTTTCACCCACCCAGCTACCCAACGCCATGAAGATCACTCACCGGAACGGGACCGCTACACCCGTCCTATCCTTCAAGTTCTGTAGGAGCTGGATAGTGTAAGTGTTCGGGGCGGTATAATTTCCGGTCCAATCGGGCCAACGGTCCTCCTCGATCGACAGCCCGGCTACGTCCTGTCGCAGTGGGACGAGGTAGTACGGTGCGAAAGGCGGGAGGTTGAGTGTACTGTTCGTGACCTGGGCCACCGTCGCCGAGGTTGCCGCAATGACGAGGCCGAAGAAGAGACGCGTTGACATGCTGAGTTGTGCGCGGAGTCGGTTGTCCTGCTCGCTGGGAGATGGAGTCGTCGGACATGGTCCCCATCGTGTTTATATCACTCATTTAGTCTGGTCCGTGGCGAGTCCGGCCCGAACGTCCGTCGGACCGTATGAAGTCATCTGAGCTTGCGATGCACAAGTCACGAGCCCTGCCACTTCAGATCATGTGCCCACCTTGATCATGACCTTCTGAAAGAAAGCCTCACGAGGGAAACATTCGCGCTAAGACGCTGGAGAAAAGATTTTAGCTCCCTTTCGGCGAGACGCCCGCTGCCAACTGTCTTCGGGTGTCTGCATTGGTCATATGATGAGGGGCTGGTCATGTGCTTATACATGGTTGAACCCGACATGATGGCGAAGCTTGTTCGGACAATGGAATCCACCGAGGTCAGTCGCGCTAACGATCTGCCCCACGGAAAACGTAGTCCAGACTCAGGTGATACTCTCCCTTTGTGTGTCAAGACGCATCTCGTTTGGGGTTCTGGAAGGATGTCTACTGGATGTTGAGAAACCCTAATCACACGTCAAGCTTGGCGGTATCATGTTCCCATCGAGTGTATGTATCCTCTATCGTATGTTGATTTCCTTCAGCCTCCCAATCGGTGGACTTGCCAAGCATATGTCGTTCAAGCACTGGGATCCTTTGTTAGTCGGTGTGGCACTCAGACGTAACGATATCTCAAAAATGAGCGCTGAATTAGCCAAGGAGTAGATGTCAAGTACGGAAAGGCGTAGTTGGTCACACTAACCGCAAAGCTAAAAAGCATCAATAGGAAGTCCCCCGATCCCGGGATATTCCTCCAACTATATAGGAGTCAAGTCCCCGATATGACAGTAGACCACGAGCTGCACAGAGTTTGCTGCCTCTTCATGCATGGAGTAACACTAGACGCTTGACATTGTCATTGTCATGGATGGTGCAGAAGGCAAGCGCTGAGCTACCTAATTGTGAGACAGTAAGTCACCTTGTCATTCTGTAGACGTTCAAACGTTCTTGCTGCAACCTTCAACAATGTCTTTCTTGAACACAATGCTGGGATTTGACAACCATTCTCAGTCATACTGGTTCTAGTCAGGTTGCTCACCCTAGATTATGATAGCGATAGTAGTCATCGTTTGGAGTCCAATGTGGATCTCCATACATACTGTTTTGCATCTTAAGAAGCTGTGGGTGTGCATGCCTACCTGTCGGACTTCTTCATCACATAGTATATACCTGATAAAATACGGGCGGTATCCCTTATACCATACTATGTTTTTCGTTTTCCAGGAACCCCGTTGATTTCGTCACTCTGCCTCATTGAACCATGCTAATATCGTGTCGTTTTCAAGAGTGCTGGGCGTGTTTTACGCAGAAAATGGGGTGAATGTAAGAAGTGAACCTCCCCAGTTGCTATCGTACCGTCTCGCAGCGAGATTGAGACCGCCTGGGATACGATGCATATGCAGATCATTCTACTCCCAACCCGCTCCCCTTCGCCGCCGCCGCCGCGTCGTTCTGTATCTTCACCAGATCCTGTCGATTCAAATGCTGTTCCTCAACATCAGCGCTTCCCCCCAACATCCACTGCATCACCCACCTTGGTATCGCACAGACTCCTGAATATGGATTCCCGATTATCGTATAGCTTCAGCGGGGAGTCGAACTGCATCCATCAGCCAATGGGACACATCGCCCTAATAGGACGTACCTCTGCGACGTTGCCGCCGTCCATCACTAGGATCCTGTCGTAATATGCCACAGTCTGAAGTCGATGTGCGATCGAAATCAACTAATTGAAATTTCAGCTGGTTTCGTGCCGAGAAGGAGCGAGAGCGCATACCGTGACGTCAGAGAACTTGGTCTGGATGATAAGTTGTATGAGCTGGTCGGTCTCGGGATCGACGGAGGAGGTCGCCTCGTCCAACAAGAGGACTTTACAGCCCCTTGCCAGAGCTCGCACAAGAGCAACTGTCCCACATTAGCAGGAATTTTCCGAGAGATGTGTGAACTAGACATACGAAGTTGCCGCTCGCCCGCACTGAAATTGTTTCCCTCGTTCAAAACAATCGCGTCCAGCCTGAACTTCTCATTCCGAGAACTCGAGGCATTCGAGTTCGAATCATCGCGTATGAGACTGAGGGCGTCGCTGAGCTCCGCATCGGTCCGCGAACTGGTCGGATCGATGTTGTCTCTGCGATACGCGCACAGTCAGTGCTGTCCGCAATCTGTAGAAGAGAGGCGTGCCGGACAGTCCCGCCGAAGAGGAATGCGTCTTGCGGTATGATCGCCAGTCTCTGCCGTAACTACTCACAGGTGTCAGCAACCTTTCCGTAACGTATGCCAGACGATGTCTCTGCAGAGGCACAACAGGAGACAAGATGCGGAACCTAAGACCGCGACCCACCGTATCGAGCCCAACCCCCTTCAAATCCCTCCCATCCACCCCGATCTTCCCACCACAAAGCTCGACCGTCCTAAACAACGCCTGGGCAATACTGCTCTTCCCCGCCCCCGTCCGGCCGATGATCCCCACCTTCTCGCCGGGGTTGATGGTGAATGTCAGTCCCTTGAGGACGAGGGGTAGGTCAGGTCGGTAGCGGAGTTGAACGTTGTCGAATTCGATCGCCCCTACGCTCGGCCATTCGGGGCCGGGGTCGGTGGGCAAGGTGGGGTCGGCTTCTATCTCGAGGTCGTTGTAGTATTGTACGCGCTCGACGTTGTTCTGTGACATCGTCAGATGCCGCTCACTGTCAAGAGAAAGCTAACTCACCATCTCTTGCTCGACTTGGGCGAATAGCTGTACAAGATTGGAAAAGACTGATGAGAAGATCAGCCATCTATCCAGGTTAGTTGAGTCGGTGGAGGAAACGCACCCGAAGCAGCCGAGATCGAGTAGGTGAGCACGACACCGAGTTTCGACGGGCTGATTGAATCCCGGAAGATCGCGCCGAACATCGAGACCAGCTGCGATAATCATCAGCTCAAATACACGAGCTCAAACAAAAAGGTGACATACCATGACGAGCATATAGCTCAAGAAATCTAATCGAACACCGAGCCACCTGAACATGTCAGTCATACGGACGGATGTCTGATGCAATCTTCTCACCGTTGTATCGTGATCTGCCGCAGACATCAACAGCCGTCTCAGCCTATGGCCTCAACTTACAGTGATGATGTACGCTTGCTACAGCACCCATCAGCGCGGCCCCGTTAGGCTATGCCTCAACTTACACATTCCACATTCACCGAATGCTGCAATCTCCTCTCGAAATTATCCTGCTGGCCAAAAGCCCGGATCACAGCGAGTCCTGCGAGCTGCGATACTACATCAGTAACATAGCTCATGAATTCAAAGAACGGGAAGGGCGTACTTGCTCGCCGAAGGAGCTGTAGATGAAACTCCTAGAAATCGAATCGATACGCTTGACCTCTCGAGATGTTTGGCGGTAGTACGATGCGGCCAGGTACTAGGCCGCATAGACTGGATCAGCGTCCGTAGAAGAATGAGGAGGAGTGAACGTACGTAGAATACGCCGAGAGGGATGAAAGCCAGTCCGAGATATGGGAACGAGTAGACAACCAGCGCGAACGTGCCGACCACAGACAGGGCGTTGCTATTCAATCCATCAGCGACATCCAGTCGACGCGGGATAAAGCGGGATGCAGGTGGACGTAGAATGATGAAGGACATGGAGGAGATAGAGCGGGATGAAGATAGACGAGGACTGATGATGGTTGATGAAGAGATAGACGTACCTAAGCAGCTGATTCCAAACCTGAGCCAACCGATCATCCAGCATCTCGATATCTACTTTCCATCAGCTTGATCCCCATAAGTCCCAATCAACTTGCCCTTGGAAAGCCGATTGATGATCCGTCCAGTCTAACCTCACTCAGCATCACTCAATATGCGAACGAGCGAAAGGCATACAGGCGTCCGATCGTGCCACCCCGTCGGACTCCGCATCACCGCCTTCCAAGCGCCGTCGAATAGGGCGAAACTCGCTCGGATACCCGCGAGGATCATCGTGTACGACGCGGACCACTGGTACCACTCAGCTATCCCCACACTAGACCCAACTGAAATCCGACTCACGGTGAAGATAGCCGAAGCCACACCCAGCGCTATCCCACATCAGATCCAGGCGAAGGCTGGATGGGAGGGAGCGACCCACCCGCATAGATAGCCATATAATCCCCCTGCCTAAACCCGCCAATCTCCCCTCCAGACCAGAATCCCAAAAACAGCGAATTCCCGACATTCGCAGCCTGCGTTCCACACAACAAAGCAGCACACAATCCCACCCACGTCCAAGAACCCATCGCTTTCCCGTATTTCGCGTATACCCTCCATGACACGGCGCCCACTTCGCGTTCTTCGTCGAGTAGGAGTTTGCCGCCGCCTCCAGTGGGAATTTTGGTTTCTTTCGCTTTGGCGGGTTTCTCTTCTTCCGCCTCGTCAATGGCGGGGCCGGAAGAGGACCCGAACTCTTCCATCAGGGTACGGAAGACACCTTCTTCCTCCCTCAAAGCCTACACCCAGATCGGCTTAACTCGCTGAGACTGATAATCAAGAATGCGTACAGCGTAAGTTCCATGCTGAATGATCCTCCCCTGATTCCCCTCCCCCCTATCCAGAACCAAGACCAAATCCGCCCTCGGCAGAACATCCAAATGATGCGTCACCAGCACCCTTGTCCGTTTCGACAACGGTCCGGTGAGGATACAATTATGCAACAGATGATGGCCGACATGCGCGTCGACTGCGGAAAGGGGATCGTCGAGGAGGACGATCTCGGCGGACCTGTTGTACGCTGCTCGGGCGAGACAGATTCGTTGACGTTGGCCGCCCGAGAGTGTGATTCCTTTTTCGCCGATCTTCGTCCTGTCCAACCCAATCAGCGACTTCTCGCGTTTCAAGTGGGAGAAGACATGGTGACTCACTCGTCGCCATCGGGCCACATTTCGACCTCGGCTCGGAGAGCGCACGCATCGATGATCTCGTTCACCCGGTCCACATCGACATCCTCGGGTTTGCTCGAGAACGTGATGTTCTCCCTTATAGTCCCGGACTGGACCCAGGCGTGTTGAGGCACTGTCACAATATTCAATTGGCTCGACTTGTGAGGCTGGAAAGGGGACGTACCGTAACTGACAGGACCACCAAACACGACGTGCCCATTCAACTGCTTCATCTCATTGATCATTCCCGACAACAAAGCCGTCTTCCCCGTGCCCACCCTCCCGACAATACATACCAGAGCCCCTGCACCTTGTCAGCATGCCCCCTCCCCCCGGGGGGCGGCCGAGACTCACCTCTGGGGACCTGAAGGTCTATGTCCTTCAACGAGAACGGGATCCCCTCCTCCCTCTTCACCTTCCCCACCTCCACAGGCGGTAAACCCTGCTTCTTCCTTTCCCTCGCAGCCTTCTTATCCCTGTTCGCCTGCTTCTTCGCCTCCTTCGCCCCTGCCCTATCCCTTGCTCCACCTCGACGTCCACCGGACCGCCCTCCGGTATCGGGTGGGGTCGCGCTGTCGAATTGGAAGTCGCCTTCAACGTCGATGGAGTATTTGGAGGATCGGTCGATCTTGAGCTCGCGTTTGAGCTCGTCCGCCTAAACCCGGCGTCGTCATTCACATCAAAGCGACGCGAAGGAATCGGCTTACACGCAGCATCACACCGATACGTCCTGAAGGGTTCGTACCGTCAGCAGTGCCGAAGAAGGGATGGACGACTCACCTATCGCGACGGCAGCATCACTGACAGCTGTAAAAGCCATGGGCAGGAACGAGATCGGCTGTTTCAACACATTAAAGTACTGCAGCCCCGAAAAGATGATCGCAGCGTCGAGCTGATGTCCACTCAAGCCATACGTGATGAAGGTGACTAACCGCACCGTCAGACTGGTTGACCGATTCGTGGAGGATTAGTCGAGGAGTACTCACGAACAGCAGCGAGGATCGGGATGAACTGCATCGTCGCCGTCATAGTCGCACGATTCAACCCGTTCCTCCGTAATTTCGCGAGCTCCTGTCGTCGGAGCTTGGAGACTTTCTCTCCGAAGAAGACTTCGTAGGCGTATAGCTTGACGGCGCGGATGTTGTTGATGATCTACCACGGGATCCACTTCTTTAGCCAAGCAGTGTAGCCGAAGGGGACACCCACCTCGGAGAGAAGGCGGACGCGGGTATCGACAATCTTCATCTGCGCTTGGCGGTAGGTGATCATCCGGACGAACATGGTGGCTGCAAATGTCACTTCTGGCTAGACAGAATCAACAAGCGCTACTCACCTTGAAGAGGCGTGGCGAGGATAAGGATCTAAAGATGATGTCAGGGGGGGAGGTGACAGATCTTCTTCTAGACTCGACTCACGGCGAGACCGACCAAGGCGGAGTAACCCAGAGTGTAAATGAGTAGAGCGATCCCAACCAAAATCTGCAAGGGCTGGACGACTAGATTGAGTGTCATCGGGGCCGCGAAGTCCTGAAAAATGCGATCGCGTCAGCTTCTTTGCCAACAACCTCACAGCTAGAACTGACGAGGAACGACGCATCAGCCGAGACCATAGTAGTGAGTCGTCCATTGGTCATCTCAACCCTCGACTTCCCTGACAACCGCCTATCATCCTATCAGCGCGATCTCCACAAATGGATTATCACCCACATCGATTTCCTCGATATCAAATCAATCACCTATCCCCGTCCCCGATCAGCATGTACCCCGGAGAGGGTAAGACGAATCCACCGAAGCTCGCATCATGAACCCCACGACAGCTCCCCGTTGAGAACTTTGATACGTAAACAGACTGGCCGAGATCTCCATGACGAACAGCGCGACGGCCAGACCGATCCCGTAACCCACGGATTTGGGCGGGGTGAGGAGAGCGGTCGATATGTCGGACTGGGAGGCAGCGTGGTAGGCGTTTGCGAGGGTTAGTTGTTGGATGATCTTTCGGGTCAGGAGGGGGGCGGTAATTTGGAGGGTGGCTTGAGGAGGGGCGGGCATGGGTGGAGGAGGATACGGTGCAGCGGGAGAAGAGTCAGAGGTGGAGGAGCACAGGTAAAGGAACGGAAGGGAAGACGTGGCGAAGAGGGAGGGGTACGCGACAGGAGGGAGGAGGGGAGCAAGTAGGTGTTCCGCGGAGACCAGGCCGGTAGCATGGATCGGGATCAAGTGGTCAGGTGATCGAAGAATGGCAGTCACGGAGGATACGATGTAAGGGAAGAAGAGTTTCATCAGCTCTAAACCACGCTCGAGGAACCACTCACAGCCACAAGCGCTCAAAACCAAAGCCTTCCACCACCTCATCCAAACAGTCGCGTACATCGCCTTGACAAGACTCATGTCGTAACCCTTGCCATCCTCATACACCAGTTTCCCCTCGGCGATCATCTTGGCCTTCTTCCTCCCGTAGAGTTTCACGTCTTCCGGATCGAGTTCCAGGCCATCTTTCTTCCCACCGTCTGTCTTCCCACCTTCCTTCTTCCCGCCCTTCTTTCCGGTATCCGTCGTGGGAGCGTTCTCGGCGAGGACCAAATCCTTGCCCATGCCCCCTTCAGGCACTGGCCTGGGCAACGCTCCTCCCTCTGCAGTATCCCCCAACTTCGTCCCATCCAGTCCCCCCGCGAGGTCGTCAATCACGTCCAGGACCGCAGCCTCTTCCCTCGCCGCATTGGCCTCAACCTTCTCCCCTCTCCCGCCATCATCCCGTGGTAAGCCCTTCTCGATATCGCGCGGCGTAGGACTCGTTGAAGAGCCAAGTTTCGTTGATGATGAGGAAGACGAGGACGAGGAGAATGGGTAAGAAGGTTTCGGTTTGAACTTGTCGATTCGTCGGGAGGGGGGCATGCGGAGTGCCAGATTCGCTTCGAGCTCGTCCGCGTTCTGTCACCAATCAGTCAATCTCACTCCACCAACCTAAATCTGCTTCCAACACGGAAGAATACTCACATTCTGACACTGTAGATCCTCCGTCAACGTCCAAAGATCTACGGCGTATCAATCTGAGTACAGGGAGAGAGTTAAGTAGGGATGACTAACCGTCCGCCTGGAGTGGTCTTGAATAGCCAACCCTCATGATCGGCCCCACCCATTGGAAGATGATCCGTGAGAAGACATTCGCGGTGTTCTGAGGGAGGGGGAGACCGTCGAACGCCGCGGCTGGCCGGGGTTTGGGGTGGTAGAGCGGGATGGGCATGTTGAGGAGATCGGGGGCTCAGCGAGCCGATATGTTGACCAAAGCCCGACTTTCAGAATAGCAGTCTCCGGGCTGCTGCCTGTTGCTGAGACTTGATGGGACTAGGCCTCGGATGCCTGACCGATGGTTTTGGGTCGGATGTTTGATGTGAGACAAGAGGTGGATGAGAAATGCTGCGGTGAATATTTGACCGAGCCTCGGCTATCCCCGCGTGCGGGGGATGTTCGAGGTGACCCTGGCGCTGACGAAAATGATCGCCGACGATCGTTTCACGTGATAGGCACGGGGGGAATGGCAGAAGCCGGAAAGGTGACCGTTCCTTGAAGCCTTATTCAGTCGGATACAAAGAATCAGACGACCAGGTAGACATCATGATCCGTCAGTGCGATGTGTGTTTCTTGCATGTTGTTCTTCATGCTGGAGACTTTCTGTCTGTCAAACAGACTGGCCCGGTCATTGCTCCTGTCACGGATCAAGGGGGTGGTTGGATGTCACAAACAACAAGACAACCTGTCGGCAACAGCCACATCACCCTCGGCACAGCGACCTCGCGGCAAACTCTGGCAACTTTTGGCTTGCCAATTCCCTTTCGGTGGCTTACTTGCTCAGATCTGAGGCCATAGCTTTGAAACCACCGCCATTCGCTGCTAAGACCACATCCCCTAGTCCGCATCATGTTATCTCTGCATCAGAGCCCCCATCACCCTCCTGCCATCGCCCAAGACACACCTTCTCCATCACCCATTCGTCTCGCTATAACTCGTCCTGCTTCGTCTCAAGCCGCTACCAGGCCTACCAAGCGTCGTTGGATGGCCGAAAGGGCCCTACAGGGAGGAGCTACTGCAGGTGAAGAAGAGGAAGGCGGAGACCGCTAGCTTTGGGGAGAAACTGCGTGCCGCGGACATGTTGAGAAACGACGATCCAAGCTTGACTTGGGCTGAGGCGTTGAGGAAGGCTGCGGAGCTGATGGACAGCATAGGCGAGCAGTGCGTACATTGCCCTACAACGTCCATTCGTCGACATTGACCTCTGGCTCTGCCATCTCATCCACCAACCTCTCCCTTCGAAGATGCGACTCCATGATGTCTACTTCGTCTTTTGCCGCCTGATAAAACGCCTCCGTCGCATCCTAGCCTCCCTCTGCATGATCTTCTTAACCTCTTCCTCGCTCAAGACGTCAAGCCATGTCGGTATCAGGATGTTATGGAGGATGCACGCCTCTCACGCCGCTTGGATGAGCCCATGAGCTCGAGATTCGTCTTGAGCGACTGTCAAGCGAAGGTAGCGGAGACTAGACCAGCGAGCTTGAAGTATGCCAGATGCGTGCTCGACCTTGACACGCCTTGTAGCTGCTTTATTACTGAAACAGGCCTACAAGATCAACGCTCAAGTCTCAAGCTTATACTCACCGGTCTCCCCTGCAGGTCTGCCTCTCCCCTTGAACGAATAAACATGGCGATGATATCGTGCGCCTTAATCTGTCACATTCATGATACAATATCTTGTGCAACTCTGGTTGGTGGTCATCTAAGTCATGGACGAGTATCTCAACCCTTGCCATTGGGTCATCAGCAAGAATTCTTTTTCTTTGATACCGGTTTCTGCTGTGTCTGGAGAAACTTTGCCATCTGAGACGGTTCTGGCTTGAGTATTACAGTGCAGCATCAGAGAAAGGTGCACGCAGCCTTCCCTGGCCATGCAAAATTTAGCTGACAAAGAACTGAAACCAGAGAGATGGATGATCAACGTTGTCGGACAACCTTGCATGAAAGAGGGACAGAGGGGGGGGGAGGGGGGGAGGAAGGGGGGGGGGGAGGAAGGGAGGAAGATGTACATACATAGACTTGGTCCGCCGCGCCCACGCTTTCTAACGAGCTCCTGAGTTAAAATGGTGGTGAGCAGCATGTACTCATCAATGCCAGCAAAGAGCTGCTGTTCTTCTACGACAGCAGGAATGCCAGTAGTATTACCTCAGCCCTCTTACACAGCGACCAACAGGTCTAAGTATCAGAACTGCGCTGATGCAAGTGGTCCACCCATGTAAACAGACAATGGAACAACATGTATTCCCTATCTAAGTATAACATATTTTAGGGTGTAACGCCTGGAGAATCCCCACCAACGGGATGCAGGAATACAAGTGAGAATGGAGGCAAATTTCCTTGTTGGTCAGAATAATACAGTGGAGGTCCGGACACGATTGCTGGGAAAGCAGATTGGTCACGCTCCGAGGAGCAATCCAATTGGAGGGCAGCTTTTGTAATTCACAAATGTAATTCGTGGGAGCACCGTAATGATGCCAAAAGGGGTCTGATTGGGGTTCAAATCCCCAGTTTGTAGCGCCTGGATCAAGTGTAGACCATGACGTTCTTCATTGGTTCTGTAGGCATCCCAGATACATATTGCTGCTCACTTTAGACCATGGTTACCGTACACATAAGATTGTATCCGTTCCCAAGTCGACGATGGGACACGGATAATCAGTCACCGTCACCTGCCAAACCAGACCTACAGTTAGTCAATGAATTTGGTAGGGATTGAGGGGGCTGAGTGGCTCCTACTGATGACACTAGAGTAAGGGAGATGGGCCGGTGAAGCACATTCTGGACAAACATCGAGAATGTAAACAAGTCAGCCGCCAAGATAATGTGGTCAGAGCTGGAGACTTCACAAGTGTGCCTATGATTGCAAAGGCCAAACATTGACCTTTCCTAGCTTTCCCAGATACCAAGGAATACTCCTGAAAATCTGATAAGCAATGAAGAGAGCTCTTCAATGATATTTATTACATTGGCTCATACAACAGGAATCAGCAAAGCTAAACGCTTATTGACCACGGAACAAAAACCTTTCGAAATATGTTTGCTTGAGACTTTCGAACATAATCTCTCTGGGCACTAGCATCTCAAAAGCAGTCTGACTACAAGGTACTCTCAGCTCCCTCAGAACAAACGTTTATCGTTGGCCTTATACTAAGCCCAATGTCCCATTGTACGACTTTGGCCGGCTTCTGTGAGGCTCCATCTCATTCCACCAAGATAGCATCCCCAATCATTGTCCCATGACCAAATAGTAAGTGTTACCATACGCTACAACCAAGGTAAAAGTTTTGCGGCGGAGTCTGTTGTTTGCCTGTTTTCTTCTGCTTCAAAAGTAATGGTTGTCATGATGCTGAGCGGTGGTGAAAGCTGTACACGCAAATACAGCTTGAGATTCGAGTTGCGTCCACTGGGGTTCTTAAAGGTATGATTGCTACAACACCAATGGCACCAGAATTCCAGGTGTTCTTTGGGTTGACAGAACTTGTTACAATCGCAGCGGCTTTCGGTAAATTTGCTCCAACAGCTGCTTGACTATCCACCAATAACAGAGTGCTCTCACTGAGGCTTCTATTATGAATCTGTATGACTACAAAATCACCTGTATCATACATCTCAGAGGATAGTCCATTTGAGGGGCCTACTTCCAAAGGTTACCTAATGTTGTTGGATTGCAAACATCCCCTCCTCTCAGGAGAAAGAGAGGACTAAGAATGAAAGGACCCCTGAGTTTGATCAGTCATAAAGGGTAACATGTCTAGCCAACATCACTGAATATCGCATATTGAATAGGTTGCCCTTCACTAATTCAGTAGCCTCTATCTCTATCAATATCAGTGATTGGAGTGGAGCCTTTTGCAAGCTACAGAAACATTGGAGGGATAAAATTATACAGCAAGTCAATAGTAAATTCATCACATCCAAAGTTCAGCCCACTTCTCCGCTGACACACGATAGTCTGTTGCAAGCATCTCTAATCAGACACGTAAAACAACAACCCGGCATACATCACTTGCCCAAATCCCTATCTATGGCGTCTTCAGGCTACCCTGGTAGCACCTCATACTATGGCAACCGCAACTCCTCTGATGCATCATTCAAGAACCATGAACAGTCCCGAGCCGCACAGGCCGCACAGGCAAGTACCGCAAGTCACACTGAACCCATACCAGATGACAACTTGACATTGATCTCTTTGGGTAAAGGGCCGTCTTGTATGTGCAAACGAAGGCGTCCATACTGCTGGATGTGACTGCCCCAAATATCCGTTGTGTGCTAAAGTTGGCAAAGTTCGGGAATATGATGAAGGAGATGGCGAACAAAGACTCAAGCTGGGATACATGCACCAAAATCATGGTAGCTAATCTTCAGTAAATTGAGGGACCACAGCTGATGGCAGGCAGAACCACTTACGGACATTCAAGTCCACCCGGCTTGGAAGCCTCAGGTCACCTCAGATACCAACCTATCTGAAGATGAGGATGCTTTCAACAAGTTTGACCAAGAGGACTACAGAGAGAGCCCAACCAAACAGGATGGAACAGCAAGAGACCGAAGTGAGCTCTTTCCGGTTTTAGGCAGCTCAGTCAGACACCAGCAATTGCTGATGAATAGAACTGATCAGACACCTCAAATGGACGCAAATCCTCCGGAGAGCTCAGACTCCAGCGAGCCAAGCTTCAGCCCAAATCTCGCACATGAGGATGAAATGGAAGACCGTCCCTCAGTCATCTCATCTCTGAAGCCGATAAAGAAGAAAGCATAAATGATGAATCTCCAGTATTCCGACAATTTCTATCAGAATTACATGCCCTGCAGCCGGGTTCACTCCAATGACTCATGTTCAGCCAGCCATTCTTCCATTTCTTCTCCCAGCTTTGATGATGAAACAGGTGCCGACAGCACCCTCGACATCTATGACACACCCCGAGTCCCCGGGGGCTATCCGGAATCAGAGGAGGGTAAATTCCGTCAGATTGATCCATTCGACCATACTACTGCCAGTAAGATGCGCAACACGATCACATCTGGATCCTCCAACCAAACGCCAACAGATGTTTCCAGCCCCTCAAATACATCTTCCTCAGCCAAGACCAAAGAGGACACTCGCCGCCCATCTTGTAAGCCTCCAAGTATGACACCATGGGTAGGATTTGCTAAAAGGTCAAAGCTCCACCGCTAACCGACTGGAACTTTGACTCATATTGCTTGAGCTAAGGCAAGGACACTAAGCACACACTATTGAGACGTGGGACGAGGCATCTACTGTATCTCAGAGACAGACCCATAATGTCCTGCACGTATCTTTCCTCACCATTACACATATTTATAATTCCCTTGGCATGATAACCTTCAGCATTACTAGGGAAGTTGCCGTCAACGGGAAAGCACTTGCCAATATCCAGTGTATGGGGTTGGTAACACCCATTGAGAGCATTTCAGACAGCCGCAGATAGACGAAGACAAATTTCACAATATTGTGCTGTGTTCTTCACTCTGGAC
>JAABUL010001256.1_pt1 | contig 49267 bp, 50 predicted proteins | sample 5559151 | NCBI WGS metagenome assembly JAABUL01 (sample SAMN10711876, study PRJNA513368) | rock metagenome | isolation source: Antarctica rocks | place: Antarctica: Victoria Land, Pudding Butte sud
AGGGCGCCATCCGAGCCTTCATCGACGGCTGGAACGACCGCTGCGAACCGTTCATCTGGACCAAAGACGCCGACACCATCCTGGCCAAAGCTAAGCGTAAATGAACTTCAAACACGCAACACTAGCCGGCCGCCGGCCCCGCACCACGGGGACCGGCGCAATTGCGTGGGGACCGGCGACAGGCCCGTACGCCGCCATTTCCCGCACTTGGCGGAATCAGCCTCATCCGGGGGGCAATTCCGCGCAAATCGCCGGAAACCGGACCTCGCCCGGCGAATGGCGGGAATTTGCTCGCCGAGACATACCGTGTTCGACTGGTTGCAATGTGTCGATTTAGCTGAGGGGGTCACATGTTGACAAACCGCTCTCGGGTTTGGCGGCAACGACATCTGATCACGGCTCCGGTGCTTGCCGCGATCACCGCGTTCAGCGGCCACGGAATCGTCCGCGTCCTTCCCGGCGACACCCTCTGGGGCCTCGCCCGCACCCACCACAGCAGCGTCGCGGCGCTGCAGCAGGCCAATGGGCTGCACAGCGATCTCATCTACGCCGGCGCGCTGCTCCGGGTGCCCAGCCAACCCGCCGGCATCCCGGCGGGGCCGGCGGCGAGCCATGACGTGCCGTACCGGGTCGGCATCGGCGACTACCTGATCCGGATCGCCGACCGGTTCAAGGTCAGCCCGCAGTCCATTGCCACCCGAAATCGGCTGCCGGCCTCCCGAAACGTCATCCTCGGCAGCACCCTGCTCATCCCGGTGACCGGCGCGGCGGCGACGTCCCGCTACCCGCTCTCGACGCCCCCGTCCCGCTACCCGCTCTCGACGACGGACAGTGCCACCCGCAGCCGGGCCGTTCTGGCCGGCCGGCGCCATCCCAGCAAGGCCTACGTCCAGGCCACCATCCGGCGCGCTGCCGCCCGGTTGGGGGTGGATCCGTCGCTGGCGCTGGCGGTGGGCTATCAGGAGTCGGGCTTCCAGCAGCACGTCGTCAGCCCGGCCAATGCGATCGGGACGATGCAGGTGCTTCCGTCAACGGCCAGCTGGTTGTCGACCGATGTGGTCGGCCGGCGGCTGAACCTGTACGACACCGCGGACAACGTGACCGCCGGCGTGAGCCTGCTGCACCTGCTGCTGCGGACCCAGTCGACGCCGAATGCGGTCGCGGCCTACTACCAAGGCGCCGGCTCGCTGCATCGGCACGGCATGTATCCCGAGACCAAGGCCTACGTCCGCAGCGTACTGGGGTTGCGGGCGCGCTTCCATTAGCACACCGGCGCGCCGCAGTGCAGCAACCGTTCCTGCGTGTCGGCGAACGTAGACTGGCGCCGTGGACACGACCCTCGCCGACCCCCTGGTCGGCCGGGTGCTCGAAGGCCGTTATCGCATCGACGGACGGATCGCGCGGGGTGGCATGGCCACGGTCTACCGGGGGCTCGACGTCCGGCTGGACCGGGTCGTCGCGATCAAGGTGATGCATCCGGGGCTGGCCGATGATGCCGATTTCCTGGCCCGCTTCACCCGCGAGGCCAAGGCCGCCGCCCGGCTGAGTTCCCCGCACGTGGTCGGGGTCTTCGACCAGGGCTCGCACGACGGGCTGGCGTTCCTGGTCATGGAACTGGTGCCCGGTCGCACCCTGCGCGACCTCATCGCCGAGCGAGGGCGGCTCTCGCCGGCACAGGCGCTGTCGGTGCTGGAGCCGGTGCTCCTGGCGCTCGCCGCAGCCCACCGGGCCGGGCTGGTACACCGCGACGTCAAGCCCGAAAACGTGCTGCTCGGCGACGACGGCACGGTCAAGGTTGCCGACTTCGGCCTGGCCCGGGCGGTCGAGGCGGCTTCTCACACCCTGACCCGCGGCCTGTTGATCGGCACCGTCGCCTACCTGGCGCCCGAGCAGGTCACCGCCGGCTCCGCCGATGAGCGTACGGACGTCTACGCGGCCGGCGTGCTGCTGTTCGAGATGCTGACCGGCGCCGTGCCGTACGCCGGCGACACGGCCTTCTCCGTCGCGTATCGCCATGTACACGAAGACATGCCGCCGCCCTCGTCGCGGGCCGACGTGCCGCCGGCTCTCGATGCGCTGACCGTGCGGGCCACCCGGCGTGCCCCGGCTTCCCGGCCGGCCGACGCCGGCGCGTTCCTCACCGAGCTGCGCCACGTCCGGGAGTCCCTGGGCCTGCGTACCGTGCCGGTGCCGGTCAGCAGTCGCGCCGCAGCACTCAGCCACCGGACCATCGCCGTCCCGGTGGCCGACACCTGGAATGAAGACGCCCGGAATGAACCGGTCCGCCGGCGGCGATGGCTGCCGCTGGTCCTGGCTCTGGTGGCGCTGCTCGGAGTGCTGACCGCCGGCGCGGGTTGGTGGCTGGGTGCCGGACGCTGGACCACCACGCCGTCGCTCACTGGACTGACCCGCCCACAGGCCGAAGCCCAGGCCGAGACCGCCGGCCTGTCCGTCGCACTCGCCCCGGCCGCCTACAGCGAGGTCGTTCCGGTCAATTCCGTCATCGGTCAGGACCCTGGCGCCGCCGACCGCATCCTCAAGGGCGGCACCGTCACCCTGGTCGTGTCGCAGGGCAAGGAGCGGCACCGGATTCCCGACGTTCGGGGCAAGACGGACGCGCAGGCGCAGTCGGCGCTGAAGCAGGCCAAGTGCATTGCGCAGGTGACCCGGCGCTATGACGAAAAGGTGCCGGCCGGTCGGGTGGTCGCCGAGTCACCGGCGCCGGGGCTGTCCGTGCGGCCGGCCACCATGGTCAGCCTGGCAGTCAGCCGAGGGCCGGCGCCGGTCGCCGTCCCGGGCGTCGTCGGAGCCAACGTCGACGACGCCAAGACGCGGCTGTCGGCGCTGGGCCTCAAAGCGACGGTCGCGATGGCCTTCAACGACACGGTGGCCGCCGACGACGTCATCGCGCAGACGCCGACCAGCGGTCGGGTGGCCCGGGGGTCGACGGTGGCGCTGACCGTGTCCAAGGGTCCCCCGCCGGTCGCCGTGCCGGACGTCACCGGGCAGCCGGTCGCCCAGGCCAGGCGTCAGTTGGAGGCGGCCGGATTCACGGTCCGCATTGTGACCTTCCTGTTCGGTGACAACGTCCTGAAGCAGTCACCGGGCGGCGGCAAGACGGCGCCGAAGGGCAGTACGGTCAACCTCCTGCGCTAGCCCGAACGTCCGCGAGCCCCCCACCCGAGGATTGCCACGATGGTCATCGTCATGCAGACCGGCGCCACCGACAGTGAACTCGCCGGCCTGGTCGAGGCGGTCCGGACCGCCGGCGGCGATGCCTTCGTCTCTCGGGGCGTCAACCGCACCATCGTCGGCGTGGTCGCCGGCGAGGAGGTGCTGGAGGCCCTCGACGTGCTGCCGCTGGGCGGGGTCGCCGAGGTCATCCGGATCACCTCGCCCTACAAGCTGGTCAGCCGGGAGAACCACCCGCGCACCAGCACCGTGCATGTCGGCGGCGTCCCGATCGGCCCGGAGACCTTCACGCTGATCGCGGGGCCGTGCGCCGTGGAATCGCTGGAGCAGACCGCCGAGGCGGCCCAGCTGGCCAAGGAGGCCGGCGCCCAGCTGTTGCGCGGCGGCGCCTACAAGCCCCGCACCTCGCCGTACGCGTTTCAGGGACTCGGCGTGGCCGGGCTGAAGATCCTGGCAGAGGTGAGCGCGGCCGTCGGGCTACCCGTCGTGACCGAAGTGGTCGACGCCGCCGACGTGTCAACCGTGGCGGAGTACGCCGACATGCTGCAGGTCGGCACCCGCAACATGCAGAACTTCGCGCTGCTGCAGGCAGTTGGCGCGGCCGGCAAGCCGGTGCTGCTCAAGCGCGGGCTGACCGCGACGTACGAGGAGTGGCTGATGGCGGCGGAGTACGTCGCCCAGCGCGGCAACCTCGACATCGTGCTGTGCGAGCGCGGAGTGCGTGGCTTCGAGACCAGCATCCGCAACATGCTCGACATCTCGGCGGTGCCGATGATGCACGACCTGTCCCACCTGCCGATCATCATCGACCCCTCACATGCGGCGGGCCGGCGCGATCTCGTCGTGCCACTGACCCGTGCCGCGATCGGGGCCGGCGCCGACGGGGTGATCGTGGACGTGCACGCCCACCCGGAGCTGGCCCGGTGCGACGGCCCGCAGGCGCTGTTCGGCGACACTCTGGACGAGCTGGCCGATGCCGTCCGACGCTGGCCGCCGCTGATGGGACGCGGTCAGCTCAGCAGCTGACCCAGCACCGCACCGGCCCGCTCGACATCGGCGTCGCCGATCCCGAGGTGCGTCACCAGGCGCATCCGGCGTGGGGCGACGACCGAGACTGCCACGCCATCGGCGAGGGCCTTGTCAGCCACGGTGGCGGCGTCATCGACGTCGAAGGAGACGATGTTGGTCTCCACGCCGGCGGCGTCGACCTCGAGCAGACCGGCCAGCCGACCGGCCCGGGCATGATCCTCGGCGATCCGCTCGAGCTGGTGTCCCAGCGCGTAGCGCCCCGCCGCGGCAAGGACGCCGGCCTGCCGCATGCCGCCGCCGAGCCGCTTGCGCATATCCCGCGCCCGGTCCAGCCGGGCGGCCGACGTCACGACCAGCGAGCCGACCGGCGCGCCGAGGCCCTTGGACAGGCAGACCGACAAGGTGTCGAACAGCCGGCCGTAGTCCGGCAGCGGGGTCCCCGTGGCCACCGAGGCGTTCCAGATCCGGGCGCCGTCGCAGTGCAGGTCGATTCCGGTCTCGTCGGCCAGCGCCCGCAGCTCCCGCAACGTTCCGATCGGCTGTACGGTCCCACCGCCACGGTTGTGGGTGTTCTCCACCGCGACGGCCCGGGTGGCAACCGTGTGATAGCCAGCCGGCCGGATCATGGCCCGCACATCGTCGACGACGAGCCGGCCGCCGGCGGCCAGCCAGGTGCGGGTGGAGATCCCACCGTGCGCGGCCGCGGCCCCGAGCTCGTAGGTCACCACATGGGCATCGGAGTCGCACAGCAACTCCTCGCCCGGGGGGACCAGCAGCCGCAGGCAGATCTGGTTGCCCATCGTGCCGCTCGGCACGAACATCGCCGCCTCGTGACCGAAGAGGCCGGCGACCTCCTCTTCCAGGGCATTGATCGTCGGGTCCTCGCCGTAGACGTCGTCACCGACCTCGGCCCGGCTCATCGCCTGGCGCATGCCGTCGGTCGGCGTGGTGACGGTGTCCGATCGCAGGTCGATCAACGGGGGCCTCCATCGCGGGCGTCACGGATGCTCTCGGTTCCTCCGTCACGGAGCATTTCGGCGACCAGAAACGACAGTTCGAGCGCCTGCTGGGTGTTCAGCCTCGGGTCGCAGGCGGTCTCGTAGTGGGCGGCCAGATCGGCGTCGGAGATCTGCTGGCCGCCGCCGAGGCACTCGGTGACGTCCTCGCCGGTCAGCTCCACGTGGATGCCGCCCGGCCGGCTGCCCAGGGCGTGGTGCACCTCGAAGAACCCGCTGACCTCATCGACGATCCGGTCGAAGTGGCGGGTCTTGTAGCCGCTGACCGACTCGACGGTGTTGCCGTGCATCGGGTCGCAGGTCCACACCACGAGCCGCCCGGTGGCCTCGACCTTCTCCACGATCGCCGGCAGCAGGTCGCGCACCCGGCCGGCCCCCATCCGCGCTACCAGGGTCAGCCGGCCGGGCGTGGCGTCGGGGTCGAGGCGCTCGACGATCGCGGCGGCGTCCTCGGGCCTGGCCGTGGGCCCGAGCTTGATGCCGATGGGGTTGGCGATGCACGCGGCGAAGTCCACGTGCGCACCGTCGAGCTGACGGGTCCGCTCCCCCACCCACACCGTGTGCGCCGACAGGTCGTACGCCCGGCCGTCGCTGATCCGGGTCAGCGCCCGCTCGTAGTCCAGGATCAGCGCCTCGTGGCTGACGTAGAGCTCGACGCTGCGCAACGCCTCGTCGCGGATGCCGCAGGCGCGCATGAACGACAGCGCCCGGCCGATCTCGGCGGCCACCGTCTCGTAGCGCTGGCCGGCCGGTGACCGGCGGACGAAGTCTTTGTTCCAGTCATGGACAGCATGCAGGTCGGCCAGCCCCCCGGTAGCGAAGGCCCGTAGCAGGTTCAGTGTGGCCGAGGCGCACGAGTACGCCCGCAGCATCCGGCTCGGGTCGGGGATGCGGGACTGCGGGTCCGGCGAGAACGAATTGACCATGTCGCCGCGGTAGGTCGGCAGGCCGGCCGCGTCGGTGTCGGCCGACCGTGGCTTGGCGTACTGACCGGCCAGCCGGGCGACCTTGACGACCGGGACGCTCGCGCCGTAGGTCAGCACGACCGCCATCTGCAGCAGCGTCTTGGTGGTGGCCCGCAGCGCCGGCTCGGTCACGCCGAAGGTCTCGGCGCAGTCGCCGCCCTGCAGCAGGAATGCCTCGCCGCGGGCAACCGCGGCCAAGCGCTCGCGCAGCAGGTCGACCTCGCTGGGGACGACCAGCGGTGGCAGCTCGGCCAGCGTCGCACCGACGGCTTGCAGCGCTTGGGCATCGGGCCAGCTCGGCTGCTGTGCGGCCGGCAGCCGACGCCAGGCGTCGAGGTCGGGGGGCACCGACCCAGAGTAGTCGCCGGCTACTGGTAGCTGATCAGGTCGGGCGGCGGCACGAGGGAGAGCGCCTGGGCGGGGGTCATCATCTCGTGGTCGACAAGGTAGAAAAGCTTGAATCCGTTGTAGAAGCCCGGGGCAACGTGCAGGTCGGCATATACGTCGCGCTTGATCCTTTGGCCGCCGAAGCCGTCGATGTGGAACACGATCGCCAGGCCGGCCCGGGCCACCACCTGCTCCCGGTGGACGATCATGGACGCGCGGAACTGGTGGACGACAAAGAGCTTCTGGGGCAAGTGGTAGTTGGCGACGATTCCGGCGACGTAGGCCGAAACACTGTTGATCGTGGCGGCATCGGTGTGCCCGATCTGAGCACCCGGGCGCTCGCCCGGGCCCAGCTTCCATTCGGGATCAAGGGCCAGCCCCACGTCGGGCTCGCGCAGCCAGCGCGCGTAGCGGCGGACCTCGGGCAGGAACGACGCCCGGCCGGGCTGGACGTCAAGGAACAGCAGCAGCTTGTGGCGGCGGGCCGCGGCCAGATAACGGGCGATGTCACGGTCGGCCATCGGCGTGCTGTAGGTGCCGCGCGGCGTGGGGAAGCCGTTGGCCACCGTGGCGATCAGCTCGAAGGCGGGCAGGACGGGGCGGTCCGGTCGGGCGAAGGCGGCCGCAGCCCGGCTCAGCCGAATCGCCGACGTATCGGGGTCGGCCCGGCCGAGCACGCCCAGCGCCGGTCCGTACGCGCTGCCGTAATAGGCGACCACTCGCCACTGCGGGAAGATCTGCCGGCCTCCACGCGGCAGCTGGGCCGGCGGCGGCGACGGTCTGAGGCTGGGGCTGGCACTCGGGCTCGGCACCGCCGAAGGTGTGGCGGTTGCCGCCCGCGGAGTGGTGTTCGGTGCGGAACAGGCGCCGAGGCCGGCAACAGCGAACGCGGCCAGGAGGACGATCAGCCGGCGGCGCACGGGACGACGTTAGCCGAAGAACACCTCTGCCTCGGCATAACGCTCCAGGCTGACCAGCTTGAGCTCGCGGGTCGCGTCGGCGAGCGGCACCCGCACGATGTCGGTGCCGCGCAGTGCCACCATCGCGCCCCAGGCACCCTCCTGGGCCGCATCAACCGCGGCCAGGCCGAATCGGGTGGCGAGCACGCGGTCGAAGGCGGTCGGCGTGCCCCCGCGCTGCACGTGGCCCAGCACGGTGGCCCGGCACTCGCGGCCGGTGCGCCCGCGGATCTCCTCCTCCAGCCGCGCGCCGATGCCGGAGAGCCGTACATGACCGAAGGCGTCGAGCTCACCTTCGCGGACGGCCATCGTCCCCTCCAACGGGGTGGCTCCCTCGGCCACCACGACGATCGGCGCGTAGTGCGTCTCGAAGCGATGCTCGACGAAGCGGCACACCTCATCGATGTCAAATGGGCGCTCGGGGATGAGGATGATGTTGGCGCCGCCGGCCAGCCCGGCGTGCAAGGCGATCCAGCCGGCGTGGCGCCCCATGACCTCGACGACCAGGACCCGGTGGTGGCTCTCTGCGGTGGTGTGCAGCCGGTCGATGGCCTCCATGGCGATGGTGACCGCGGTGTCGAACCCGAAGGTGTAGTCGGTCGCGCTCAGGTCGTTGTCGATGGTCTTCGGCACACCGACCACCATCACCCCGTCGTCGGTGAGCCGCCGGGCCACGCCGAGGGTGTCCTCTCCCCCGATGGCGATCAGCCCGTCGAGGCCGAGGTCCTTGACGGTCGATCGGATCCGCTCGGGGCCGCCGTCGACCTTGTACGGGTTGGTTCGGGAGGAGCCGAGGATGGTGCCGCCGCGAGGCAGGATGCCGCGCACCTGCTCGATGCCGAGCGGCACCGTCTCCCCCTCGAGCGGGCCGCGCCAGCCGTCGGCGAATCCGACGAAGTCGTGGCCGTAGACGCCGACCCCCTTACGGACGACGGCCCGGATCACGGCGTTGAGGCCGGGGCAGTCGCCGCCACCGGTGAGCACTCCGATTCGCATGGCGCGACGGTAGCGACCCGGCCGGCGCGGGGTCTAACCCGGATCGTTGCCGTGCGCCTGCATGGCCTGCCACCGGGCGAGGTTGTGCCGCGCGTCGGCCAGCGCGTCATGCTGGTCGGCCGGCGCGGGGGGCAACTCCGGGCGGCCGACGTCATCCCAGCGCTGGCGCAGGTCCTTGGTGTAGCGGGGGACGGCCCGCGGCAGCGCCGGCATTGCCCCCCACAGCTGGCACAGCACGACGTGGTCGTAGGCCGCATACCAGGCCCACAACTCCAGCCCCTGGCCCGGTGCGGTCAGGTACCCGAGCAGGTCGTCCCGGATGCGGTCGCGCGACCGCCAGGCCGGGTCGGCCGGCGGTGGCAGCTTGTCGAGCACGTTGGCCCGTACCCAGGGGATGGCCCTGGCCGGGTCGAACTCGGTGGAGACGGCGTAGAACTCCCGGCCTTCCTCATCGACGGCGCCGATCGACACCAACTCGATGGTCTGACCGTCTTCGATGAACTCACAGTCGTAGAACACCCGTCGCACGCGGCCGACCGTACCGGGAGGGGCGACGGCCTGCGCATGGTCATCGACGCTGGACCCGGTTGAGATAGCGCTGAATGACGACGACGGCGATCAGGAAGACACCGGTCACGACCCGCTGCGCGGAGGACGGGATGTCGCCGAAGGCACCGAGGTTGATGATGTTCTGCACCACGGCCAGCAACAACACCCCGCATGCGGTACCCACGACGGAGCCGGCGCCGCCGGTCAGCAGCGTCCCACCGATGACGACGGCGGCGATCGCGTCGAGCTCCGCTCCCTGACCGCCGAGTGGGATCCCCGATTGGCTGTAGGCACCGGACAGCACCCCGGCCAACCCGGCCAGCAGGGCCGACATCACGTACAGCCACACCTTGGTCCGCCGGACCTTGAGCCCCATCAAGGACGCCGCATCCTCGCTGCCGCCGATGGCGAAGATCGACAAACCGAACGACGTCCGGGCCAACAGGATGTGCGCGATGGCATAGAGGGCAATCGCGATCAGCACCGGGTAGCCAAGTGAGAGCAACGAACCCGTCCCGAACTTCACGAAGTTGGACCGGGCAGGCGCGGAGTAGACGTCGTTGCCTTCCTTGCTGACCAGGAAGACGAGGCCGCGCACGCCGTACAGCCCGGCCAGAGTCACGATGAACGGCGGCAGCCCGACCCGCGCGATCAGCAGGCCCTGGGTCAAGCCGATCAGCAGCGCGGCCCCGAAGGCGAGGCCGAGCGCCGCCCAGACCCCCATATGCAGGCCCTTGCCGGGATCCAACGCCTTGGTCGCCAGGACGGCGCCGAGGGCGAACACCGAGCCGACCGACAGGTCGATGCCGCCGGTGATGATGACCAACGTCATCCCGATGGCGATGATCGCCGGGAAGGAAGCCGCGATCAGCATGTTGCGAATGTTGCCGCTCGTGGCGAAGGAGTTGACCGCCGCCGATGACACGATCGCGATGAGGACGAGGACGACGAGTGCACCGACGCCGTCGCGCTGCAACACGTGGGCGATGCGCGCCTTACGGCTGTCGGCGCCCAGTGAGGCCTCGACGCCGGCCCCGCGCGCGGCGTCCAGCGACAGCCCAGGCGTTTCGCCGATCGTCATGACCGGGCCCGCTTCCGCTGGACGTAGACGGCGAGAATGATGATCACTGCCGTCGCAATCTTGGAGACGGAGTCACTGACATTGTGAAAGTTCAGCGTGCTGGCGATGAACTGCATCACCAGCGCGCCGGCGACCGTGCCGATAACGCGCACGCGTCCGCCCGACAGCGGGGTGCCCCCCACGACCACCGCGGTGATAGCCAGCAGCTCGTAGTAGAGGCCGTTGCTGCTGGGGTCGTTGGTGCTGGTGAAGGCGGTGACGACGAGACCGGACCAGGCGGCCAGCACCCCGCTGACGACGTAGACGGCAACCAGGGTCATCCGGACCGGGATCCCGGACAGGTACGACGCGCGTACGTTGTCGCCGATGGCGACGATGCGGCGTCCGAAGATGGTGCGCCTGACCACCAGCGCGATGGCGATGACCGGGATCAGGGCATCGTAGAAAGGTGCCTGGATGCCGAGGAACTCGCCTTGGCCGAACCTGAGCAGTGTCGGATCATCGACGCTGAGGTTGCTGGCCTGCATGAGTGCGGCCAGGCCCCGGCCGGCGACGAGCAGGGCCAGGGTCGCCACGATCGGTTGTACTTCGATGAATGCCACGAGGCTGCCGCCGATGAGGCCGACCAGCATTCCGACGAGCAGCACAAGGACAACGATGAGGTAGCTGTTGAGCCCCTGCCCCAGCAGCTGCCCGATCACCGAGGCCGAGATGGCCATCGTGGCGCCGACGGAGAGGTCGATCCCCTCCGTGCCGATAACCAGCGCCATTCCCAGCGCCACGATCACGATGGGCGCGACCAGCACCAGCTGGAGCTTCAGGTTGTTCAGCGTCAACCAGTGCTTGGTGAAGGCGGCATTGAACACCGCCAGCAGCACCAGGGCTACGTAGACACCATTTTCCTGCAGGAATGCCAGCGCCTTGTGGCGGTCGAGGGAGGGCGCGCGCTCGACCGCGACGTCAGCCATTCGTCGGCCCCGGCGGCGCGGCATCCGCGGTGCCGGCGATGGCGAGCACGAGGTCCTCTTCGCTCAGGCTGTCCCCGGCCAGCTCGTCGACGATGGTGCCGTCCCGCAGGACCAGGATGCGGTGGGACCCGTCGACAAGCTCTTCGGTCTCCGACGAGATGAGCAACACGCCCAGCCCTTGAGCGGCGAGCTCGTCGATCAGCCGGCGAACTTCGGCCTTTGCGCCGACGTCGATGCCGCGGGTCGGCTCGTCGAGCATCAGGATCTTGGGCTCGAGGCACAACCAGCGGGCCAGCAACACCTTCTGCTGGTTGCCACCGGACAGCGTGCCGACGCGTTGGGCCGGGCCGTACGCCCTGATGTTCAGCCGCTTCATGAAGGTGCCGACGAGCTTGTCGGCCGCGGAGTCGGAGAAGACGCCTCGCTTCGACAGCCGGGGCAGCGCGGCCAGGACGATGTTGTCCCGGATCGACAGGTTGGGCAGGATGCCCTCAACCTTGCGATCCTCGGGAAGCAAGACGATTCCAGCCTCGATGGAGCGGGCCGGAGCGCCGCGCGGCACGTCACGGCCGGCCATCCGGACAGTGCCCGAGTCGAGCACCTGGGCACCCAGGATGGCTTTGGCCGTCTCACTTCGACCGGCACCCAGCAGGCCGCCGAGACCGACGACCTCACCGGGTCGGATGTCGACATGGATCTCATGCAGCAACCCGCGCCGGTTGAGGCCGTCGGCGACGAGAACGGGCTCTTCCCGGGCAGCGCCGATGCGTTCCTCGCTCGGAGCCGACTGGCGACGGCGTTCTTCCAGCAGCTCGCGGCCGAGCATGGTCGCGACCAGGCTCTGCCGGGGCAACTCGGCGATCGGACCGGTGTGGACCAAGCGGCCGTCCCGCAGGACCGTGACCTGGTCGCAGACGCGGTAGAGCTCATCGAGTCGGTGGCTGACGTAGACGATTGCGATGCCTTCGCCCTTGAGCCGCTCGATCAGCCCGAACAGCGTCTCGACCTCCCGTGCCTCCAGGGAGGACGTCGGTTCGTCCATGATCACGACGTTGGCGTCGAGGGAGATCGCCCGGGCCACCGAGATCATCTGCTGGGCGCCCAAGGCCAGGGTGGCGATCGGCACGGTCGGATCTACGTCGATGTTGAATTCGCGGAGCAACGCCTTGGCGTCCCTGTTCATCTTCTTGTAGTCGACCAGCCGCAGCCGGGTGCGCGGCTCCCGGCCGATGTAGAGGTTGCGGGCCCCGCTCTGCAACGGGACGAGGTTGACCTCCTGGTAGATGGTGCTGATGCCGGCGTCCTGCGCGTCCCTGGGATTGGCAAAGGTCACCGGCTTGCCGTGGTGCAGGAGCTGACCGGCGTCCAGTTGATAGACGCCGGTCAGCACCTTGATCAGCGTGGACTTGCCGGCGCCGTTTTCGCCCACCAAGGCATGCACTTCGCCTGCCCGCAGGGACAGCGAGACGTCCTGGAGGGCCTTGACTCCGGGAAACGTCTTGCTGATCCCGATTGCCTCCAGGACCGCCGCCACCTCGGGGGTCAGCGGTACCTCAGGTGTCCCGGCCACAGTCATGGTCGAAGCGTCCACTCATTTCACTCGTCGACTGCCGTGGCGCTGCTCCGGACCGGGTCTAGAAAGCGCCGCCGAGCTTAGCCTTGGCGTTTGCCGGGGTGTACTCGTCGTCGGTGATGATGACCTTCGGCGGGACACCGGTGCCATCCTCGAACGCCTTCAGCTGCGCGAAGGCGAGCGGGCCGAAGCGCGGGTTGGACTGCACGACGCCGTTGTAGGTGCCGGCGACGATCTTCGACACCGCATCCTTGATGCCGTCGACGGAAATGATCTTGACGTCCGTACCCGGCTTCTTGCCCGCTGCCTTGATGGCGTTGTAGGCGCCGACACCCATCTCGTCGTTCTCGGCGTAGACCGCGTTGATGTCCGGGTGCGCCTGCAGGAGCTGCGCCATGACCTTCTGCCCGGTTGCCCGGTCGAAGTCGCCGGTCTGCTGAGCGATGATCTTGATCCCGGGGGCGGCGGCCTTCATCTGGTCAACAAAACCGGCGGTGCGGTCGGTGGTGACGCCGTTACCCGAAGAGCCAAGCAGGATGACCAGGTTGCCCTTGCCGCCGGTCGCCTTGATCATTGCATCAGCAGCGCGCTTGCCCTGGCTGACGAAGTTGGAGCCGATGAAGGTCAGGTAGTCCAGGCACGGCTTCTGATTGACCAGCCGGTCGACGGTCACGACGGGCACCTTCGCGGCCTTCGCCGCGTCCCAGGCCGGCTGGAGACCGTCACTGTTCAGGGGCGCCACGATGAGCAGCTTGGCACCCTTGGTGATCAGGTCCTTGATGTCGGCGATCTGCTTGTCCGCCTTTTTGTCGGCGTTGGCGTACAGCAACTGCGCGCCCTGGTTCTTGGCCTCGTCACGCATCGACTGCGTCTCGGCAGCTCGGAAGGACGCGTTGTCGGGCTCGGACTGCGAGAAGCCGACCTTGACCCCGTGGAAGTCGGCGATCTTCGGGTAACCGACCGATTCGGCGGTACACGTGCCCGCGGCCGCGGACGCCGAAGCCGAGGGGCTGGCGACCGTCGGATTGTTGTTGCCGCCCGACGAGCCGGCCTTGGCGTCAGTCTTGCTGCTGCTGCTGCAGCCGGCCACGGCGAGGCTGAGCCCCACCGCGACGGCGAGCGTCCGGCCCGTGCGGTTGCCCAGGTGTGCGGTCATGCAGGTCACTTCCTTTGCCTCGTACGCGGTTGTGGTGCGGAGACTGACTGGCTCGCCTAAGTTCGGGCCGGGGGGTCAAACAGTCACTGCCTCGGCGCGACTGTGCTACCGAACGCCGTCGCTTGTCAAGCATCGATCAGGCTCTTGATTGATACCAGTCAGATCACGCACACTCCCCTCATGCGAGTCAGTGACCGTCGCCAGTTGATCCTCGAAGCGGTGCAAGAGCAAGGCCTGCTGTCGATGCGCGAGGTCGCGCTGCTGGTCGGCACGTCGGAGGCGACCGCCCGTCGCGATCTGCGCCATCTTGCCGAAGAAGGCCTGATCAGGCGTACGCACGGCGGCGCTGCGGCGTCCACCATGGTCAGCCGGGAGGCGCCCTACCTGGAAAAGGCGCAGCAGGCGGCCGCCGAGAAGGCGGCCATCGCTACCGCCGCCGCCGCAATGATCTCCAACGGTGATGCCATCGCCCTCGGCGCGGGGACGACGACGCTGGCCCTGGCCCGGCGATTGACGGCCGTCGACGACCTGACTGTTGTTACGAACTCGTTACTCGTTTGGGCAGCGCTGCACCGGGCCACGAGTGTCCATTTGCTGCTTTCCGGGGGGCTGGTGCGCAATTCGACGCACGCGCTGGTGGGTCCGCTGGCGGAGCAGTCGCTGTCCGGGCTGTTCGTCTCGACCCTGTACCTGTCGGGCAACGGCTTGACGGCGACGCGGGGCCTGTCCACTCCGGACGTGCTCACCGCGGCGATCGACCGGCGGTTGGCGATGTCGGCAGCCCGGGTGGTGGTGCTCGTCGATCACACCAAGGTCGGCGTGGAGACGATGTCTCAAACGGTCGCGCCGGACCACATCGACTGCGTCATCACCGACGCCGGCGCTGATCCCCGTGAGCTGGATCAGCTGCGCGAGGCAGGCACCGAGATCATCGTGACGACCCCGGCGCGCAGTGCCGGCGCCGACGCCGACACGGGGTACGCCGGCGTCGACGTCGACGCAGTGCTCAGCTGAGGCGCCGGCCCCAGTCCGGTCCGGGCGGCCACGGGTCGCCCCACCGAGTCTTCGTGGCCGCTTGATAAACGGCCCCCAGGCGTCTGCTGACGAGCCGCTCCTCGGCGCAGCCCGAGCTGGCACATACCCGGAGAGCGACCAGGCCCTTGCGTCGCTGCGGCCGCCGGATCACCCGGGCAGCGGGCCGGTCGAGCCCTCCGTCGCGGGAGGCGGCAACGAAAGCGAACTTCTCGTCTTCGAAGGACCGCTCCGCCGCCTTGAGCTGACGGTGCAGCGCCGACCGATCCACCCGCTCGCTGAAGTGGCACCAGTCCTTTCGGCTGGTGGCCAGTGGACAGTCCAGCTGATGCGGGCAGGGTGCGATGACGGTCAGACCCGAGGCCATCAGCTGCTCCCGAGCCACCAGGATGCGCCGGTACCCGGCCGGCGTGCCCGCCTCGACCACGACGACGGTGCGCGCGCTCGCTGCAGCGGCTCGGACCACCCGGATCCGCTGGGTCTCATCGAGCTCACCCAGCAGGTAGCTGATGGTGGCGAGATCGACGGCTGCAAACGTTTCGTCCTGCTCGGATATCCGCCATTGCCGCCACGCCGCGGAGCGCAGCGCCGGCCGCTGGGAGCCGGCCTGGATGCGCCGGCCGAGCTCGATGGCCTGCGGCACCTGCTCGAGCAGCATGATCGACTGCATGGTGGGGAACTGGTCGGCAACGGCCCACGCGGCAGCCCCCGTACCGGCGCCCAGGTCGAGGTGGCTGACCGGCGCCCAGTCGGGCATTACCGCCTTGAGCTGCCGCAGCGCGGCGGTGATCGCTCCCACGGTGGCCGGCATGCGGTAGGCGGCGTAGGCAGCCACACTCGTTGCCGTCGACAGGATCGGGCTGGTGGGCCGCTCCCCCGACCGGTAAAGGCTCATGAGCTGTTCGGCCGACGACCCGAGGGTGCCGGCGCCGGCGCCCGACAGGGCTGCCGCTATGCCCGAGCGCAGCGCGAGGTCCGGGGTCCCGCTGTCTTCGGACATCTCCGCACACCTCCGAGGTCAGACCACAGTCTGCCGGTGCCCGAAGAGTAGGACTGCGGCCCCGGCCCCCCGCTCGACCAGCCGGCGGGCATCATCTGTGACCATGAAGGCCTTGCTGTATGAGGAGTTTGCTGGCCCGCTGGAGCTGCGCGATCTGCCGGCGCCCGACCCGGCTCCCGGTGGTGTCGTGGTCCGGGTGGGGGCGAGCGGGATCTGCCGCAGCGACTGGCACGGCTGGCTGGGCCACGACCCCGACATCGTTCCGCCCCACGTGCCGGGGCACGAGCTCGCTGGCACCGTGGAAGCGGTCGGCGAGGAGGTCCGGCTGTGGCGGGCAGGTGACCGGGTGACGGTGCCGTTCGCCTGTGCCTGCGGTCGCTGCCCGCGCTGCGCGGCCGGCGACCAGCAGGTCTGTGACCACCAGACGCAACCGGGATTCACCCACTGGGGATCGTTCGCCGAGCTCGTCGCGCTCGACGCCGCCGACGTCAACCTGATCCGGCTGCCCCACGAGCTGTCGTTCGCGGCCGGCGCCAGCCTCGGCTGCCGGTACGCGACCTCGTTCCGCGCCGTCGTCCACCAGGGCCGGGTGCGGCCCGGCCAGTGGCTCGCCGTCCACGGTTGCGGCGGAATCGGCCTGTCGGCGGTGCAGATCGCGGTGGCCGCCGGCGCCCGGGTGATCGCCGTCGACATCTCCGCCGGCGCGCTGTCCTTCGCCCGCGACCTCGGCGCCGAGGTCACCATCGACGCCGGCGCTGTCAGCGATGTCGCCGGATCAATCATCGGCGCGACGGGCGGCGGTGCGCACGTGTCGATGGACGCCTTGGGCAGCGCCGATACCTGCGTCGGCTCGGTCTCCTGCCTGCGCCCACGCGGGCGCCACGTGCAGGTAGGCGTCCTGCCACCGGCCCAGGGGCGTCCGCTGGTCCCGATGGATCGCGTGATGTCTTTGGAGCTCGAGGTGATCGGCAGCCACGGCATGGCCGCTCGTCACTATCTGGAAATGCTCGCGCTGGTGAGCGCCGGCCGACTCGACCCGCTCGCCTTGGTCACCCGGCAGTTGCCGTTGGAGGAGGCGGGCGATGCGCTGCGACAGGTTGGGTCGCAGCCCGGGATAGCGGTGATCACCTCCTTCTGAGCCCGGACGGCGAACGGGACTGCGCACCGGACGTAGCGAGCACCGAGCCGGCGAGTACGAGGACGAAGCCCACCGCCGTGGCGACGCTGAAGGCCTCACCGAGCACCAGGACGCCCAGCAGTACGGCGACGGCCGGGTTGACGTAGGTGATGACCACGGAGCGGGACGCACCCACCTCGGCGATGAGCTGGAAGAACAGCAAAAAGGCCACGGCCGTACAGACGACCGCCAGCACCACGACCGCAATAACCGCCTGGGCCGAGGGCCAGCGATCGGGAGCCTGCGCCAGCCCGAACGGTATGTAGACCAGCGCTGCAACCGCCAGCGACACGGCGACCACGCCGAGGGCAGGCAGGTCGGAGAGGCAGCGAGCCAGGACCATCGGGCCGACGGCATAGCCCACGGCGACCACGGCTACGGCGGCGATCGCCCGGAGGTCACCGCCGCCCGCTTCGAAGCCGACGAGCGCCGCCACTCCGGCGAGACCGGCAAGCAGACCCACCAGCCTTCGGGCGCCGAGCGGCTCTCGACCAGCCCCGAACCGGGCGATCACCGCCCCCACCAGCGGCACCGACGCGACGAGCAGCCCGGTCAAGGAGCTGGACAGGTGCTGCTCGACGTAGCCCAGCAGCAGCCAGGGGATGCAGATCTCCACGACCGTGTAGACCAACAGCGGCAGCCAGCGCGCGAACAGCGGCCGGACCTGACCGCGGGCCAAGGCGATCGGCAGCAGCAGAGCGGCCGCGAGACCGGTCCGAGCCAGGACCAGCGTCGCCGGGGACAGCTCATCGACGGCGACCTTGATGAGCAGGTAGGGGATGCCCCAGATCACGCACATGGCTGCGAACAGCAGCCAACCCCGCTTGGTCACCTGCACTCCTCGGCGTTTCGGACGGCATGTACAGCAGCTCGCGCCTCAGCCGGCGCATTGTCGGAGATCGTCACGAGGGGGCCTCCCGCACGGACAACCTGAACGTGCGGGAGGGTGGCGCTGGCGCGAAGTCTCCCGAGCGGGTGGATCTGGGCCAGCTACGTCACGGTGTGCTCGGCTCGACCCGCTCCACCGTGGAGGCTCGGTCAATGGGGCAGTCGAACGAAGCTATCCGCCCGACACTGGTGCTCTCGGCGCACGCGACCAAGTACACCTCGGCGAAGTCGAGCCGATCGGTCTCGTACACCTCGACAGCCCGCAACAGGACGGCCCGATCGACGACAACGATCGAGCTGAAAGCCAACAGCGAGCGAACTACTTGCGCGACTTGGCCGCGCGGCGTCTCGTAGAACGACTCCAGCACACAGACCGTTTCCGCAACGATCAGGTCGGCGAGAGTAGCGCGGGCTCTGTCTGTAGAAGGGCCGTGGCCCGGGTGGCCACTCCTTACCTCGTCGTCTAGGTAAGAATACGCCCGTCGCCCCTCGCCACCTAGTGGCCTTCACGAGCGAGTCGTCGGGCTACCAGACCTTGGGGGGCACGGGCGGTGCGAGAGGCTTTGGAGCTGGCGTTCGTGCTCATGATCGCGAGCTGCCAGTCGAGGCGGTGTTGACCAGCCAGATATCGGCCAGCGCGTTGGTGCGCACCTTGCCCTGCAACGCGGCGCGGCCGTACGGTCGGACGCTCGACCATCCCGCCAGGCGCCCACCGGGAGCGAACAATGCGTGAACAAGATGTCTTTGTGCTGGCCGACCAGACGCTGAAGAAGGTGGTTGACCAGATCACCGACGAGCAATGGGCGATGGTGATGCCACCGACCTTTGCCATGCGCCGGGAGGACCACGACGTGACTCTCCGGGAGGTGATCAACTACCACGGCTACGACGACGCTTGGGTGCCCGACATGCTGGCCGGTCGTACCATGGACGAGGCGGCCCAGGACAAGTTCGACGGCGACCTGCTCGGTGAGGACCCGAAAGCGAGCTTTGCAGCCATCGTCGAGAAGGCGGTTTCAGCGGCTGAGGCGCTGACGGACCCGGAGTTGACGGTGCACTGCTCGTTCGGCGATTTCCCGGCGCGGGAGTTTCTGTGGCAGATCAACGGCTTCCGTGGCCTGCGGGCCCATGACATCGCCCAGGTGATCGGCATCGACAGCACATTGCCGGACGACCTGGTGGCCGGAATCTGGGAGGAGATCGAGCCGCATGCCGAGGAGTGGCGCGCCATCGGCGTCTTCGGCCCCAAGGTGGATGTGCCGGCCGATGCCTCCATGCAAGACCGGCTGCTCGGGCTCACCGGCCGCAATCCCGACCACTGACACGCATAGATTTCCCCCGGCTGCAACGGCGTAGCCGGCTCACGCGTCGGGTAGCCACGCCGGCATGAATGACTACGAGCAGTCCGGCTCGGTGCACGCGCCGGCCCAGCAACTGTTCGACTTCCTTTCCGAGGTGCGCAACCTGCCCCGGTATTTCGAACGGATGACGAAGGCGGAGCCGGCCGAGGGGGACGCCGTTCAGGTCGAGGCAGTGGTGCCGGGCGGGCAACACCAGGCGGGCGAGGCGTGGTTCAAGGTAGACCGCGAGGCCCGGAGCATTGCCTGGGGCTCCGAAGGCGACAACGACTACTCCGGCGAGCTGCAGGTCGAGGGAGACGACACGAGCAGCAGCGTCACGATCCGGCTGCACATCGGCGTCGAGGCTGCCAACACCGACGAGACGCTCGAAGTATCGATCGCCAACATCCGGCGGCTCGTTGAAGAAGGCGACGCACCCAGCTCCTAGCGGGCACTATCGTCCGCACATGACCTTCTCGATCGTGGCCCGCACCTCCGACGGGCAGTCCTACGGCGTAGCGGTAGCGAGCAAGTTCCTCGCTGTGGGCGCGGCTGTGCCGGCAGCGGAGGTGGCCATTGGCGCGATCGCCACGCAGGCCACGGCCAACTTGGCCTACCGACCGCAGGGTGTCGCTCTGCTTCGGCACGGCGCGACAGCCGCGCAGACCGTCGCCGGACTGGTCGCGGCCGATCCTGGACGGAAAACCCGGCAGCTCGGCGTGGTCGGGGTCTCCGGCGACGGGGCGACCTTCACCGGCGACGAGTGCAATGCGTGGGCCGGCGGATGCAGTGGCGACGGGTACGCCTGCCAAGGCAACATCCTGACCGGGCCCGACGTGGTTGCCGAACTCGAACGCGCCTGGCTGGCCGGCTCCCCCGATGCACCCCTGGCCACCCGATTGCTGGCGGCCCTCGCGGCGGGGGATGCCGCCGGCGGCGACCGCCGTGGCCGGCAGAGCGCGGCCGTGTATGTGGTGTCCCCGGCCGCCGGCTACGGCGGCGGTAGCGACGTCGCCGTCGACCTTCGCGTCGACGACCACCCCGAGCCCATACCGGAGCTGCGACGCCTGTTGTCGCTGCACGAGCTGTACTTCGGGCGGCCGGACCCGACCCGGGCACTCCCCCTGCAAGGAGGCCTGGCACAGGAGGTCCGCAGCCACCTCGACGCGCTCGGCCAGCCGGATCTGCAGACCTGGATGGGGGTGGAGAATTACGAGGAGCGCGACGTACCCGGCGCCATCGACCCGCTGGTGCTGGACAAGCTCCGCGAGGCGGCCCAGCCGCCCGGGGCAACGATGGCGCGCCGGGCAACAACGCCGTGACGGTGCTCGCCATTGATGCGGGCACCACGGGCGTGACGGCGCTCGTGGTCGCCGAGGACGGCACCGTGCGCTCGCGTGGGTATGAGGAATTTTCCCAGTTCTTTCCCCAACCAGGTTGGGTGGAGCACGAACCCGAGGCCATCTGGCAGGCCGTTCTGTCGGCCAGCCGGCAGGCCATTGGCGCCACCGCCGACCGGGCCACGTGCGTCGGCGTGGCAAACCAGCGTGAGACCGCCGTCTTGTGGGACCGCGGATCCCTTGCCGCGCCCCGGCGGGCCATCGTGTGGCAGGACCGCCGCACCGCTGCCATGTGCTCGCGCCTGCGCGACGACGGCCATGAGCAGGCCGTGACGGCCGTCACCGGGCTGCGGCTGGATCCGTACTTCACCGCCACCAAGTTGGCCTGGCTCGCCGAGCACGACAAGGCCTGGTCAGGAGTCTCCGCCGGCGCCACCGCCGTCGGCACCGTCGACTCCTATGTCGTCGCCCGGCTCACCGCCGGCGCCCGCCACGTGACCGATCCGTCCAACGCCAGCCGCACGCTGCTCTACGACACCTTCGCCGGCGGCTGGTCGGAGCCGATGTGCGAGCTCTTCGGCGTGCCCATAACCGCGTTGCCGCAGGTCGTGCCGAGCTCCGGGGAGGTCGGTCGCACCGACCCGAAAGCCTTCCTCGGGCTGGACCTGCCGGTGGCCGGTCTGGCCGGCGACCAGCAGGCGGCGCTGTTCGGGCAAGCCTGTTTCGCCGACGGTGATTCGAAGTGCACGTACGGCACCGGCTCCTTCGTCCTGGTGAATACGGGGACCACGCCGGTGCGCTCGGAGCACGGCCTGCTCACCACGGTGGCCTGGGACCTCGGGGCCGGGCCGACCTTCGCCTTGGAGGGGTCCATCTTCGTGACCGGGGCGGCCGTGCAGTGGCTGCGCGACGGGCTCGGCATCATTGACCGGGCGCCCGAGGTGGAGGGGCTCGCCGGCACCGTCGCCGACTCCGGCGGGGTGGTGTTCGTCCCGGCACTGACCGGGCTCGGGGCACCGGATTGGGACCCGCAGGCACGCGGCGCGATCCTGGGTATCACCCGCGGCACGACCCGGGCCCACTTGGCCCGGGCGACTCTCGAGGCGATCGCCTTCGAGGTACGCGACGTTGTGGACGTGATGACCGGCGACGCCGGCCTAGCCGTTCCCGAGTTGGCTGTCGACGGCGGAGCGAGCACCAACGACCTGCTGTGCCAGCTGCAGGCCGACCAGCTCGGCGTGCCGGTACGCCGGCCCGCGGTCACCGAGACCACGGCGCTAGGGGCCGCTTTCCTGGCCGGCCTGGCCACCGGTGTCTGGACCTCCATCGAAGAGATCGCCGTCACGTCGCGGCTCGACCGGCGCTTCACCCCCACCGCCGGGGCGCGTTCGGATGGCCGGCATACGCGGTGGCGGGCGGCCGTCGAGCGATCGCGGCGGTGGGCCGAAGACTGACCGGGCCCTACACACCTTCCGACAGCCGACAGCCGACCGGAGAGCCGACCATGACGGTGCCGCCAGCGGGCTTAGGCTGCGTTCTCGGTGGGCATCGGCGAAGCCGGCGGTCGGCCCTTGTCGGCCTTCACCTTGGCGGCGTACAGGTCCACATACTCCTGGCCGGACAACTCCATCAGCTCATACATGATCTCGTCGGTCATCGAGCGTTCGATGAACCGGTCACCGGCCATGCCCTCATAGCGCGAGAAGTCCAGCGGCCGGCCGATCCGGAGAGTGGGGCGCACGACGTGCGGCAAGGTCCGCCCGATGGGTTGAATCCGGTCGGTGCCGATCATCGCGCAGGGGATCACCGGGACCCCGGCCTCCAGCGCCATCCGGGCCACGCCGGTCTTTCCGCGGTAGAGCCGGCCGTCCGGAGATCGGGTGCCCTCGGGGTAGATGCCCAGGAGGTTGCCACCGGCAAGGACCCGCTTGCCGGTCTCGAGGGCAGCCCGCGCGGCGGAGGCGTCGGTGCGGTCGATCGGTAATTGGCCGATCCCGGACAGAAACCACCGGGTCAGCGCCCCCTTGACGCCACGGCCGGTGAAGTACTCCGATTTGGCCAGAAAGGAAACATGCCTCGGCGCGATCAGCGGGAGAAATACCGAGTCGCAGAAGGAGAGATGGTTGCTGGCCAGAATTGCCGCGCCGTGCGCGGGAATGTTGTCCAACCCCTCGACTCGGGGGCGGAAGACCAGCCGGAGGAACGGCCCGAGGATCACGTTCTTGACGATCCAGTAGAACACCGGCCGGTCCCCGCCTCTCGTCGTGATCCGCCAGCCTACGTACTCGGCAGATCTCGTACAACGCCGGTGGACGTGCCACCATGACGCCACGTTCTTCCACCCGGAGGTGACCTGCGATGCCCGTCATGCACGGCGGCGAGCCGTTCGCCCTTGAAGGCGAGACCGAGACGCGGATCGGTGCGGTGCTCTGCCACGGCTTCACGGGCACCCCGTCGAGTCTGCGCCCGTGGGGCGAGCATCTGGCCGCGGCCGGCCTCGCGGTGCGCTGCCCGCGGCTTCCCGGTCACGGGACCCGGTGGCAGGACCTCAACGCCACCCGCTGGGAGGACTGGTACGGAGAGCTGGAGCGGTCTCTCGACAGCCTGCTCGCCGAGGTCCCGACGGTGTTTGCGATGGGCCTGTCGATGGGCGGCACCCTGTGCCTACGCCTCGCCGAGGAGCGGGGGGCTGAGGTCGCCGGGTTGGTGCTCGTCAACCCGTCCCTGGCCACCGAGCGCAAGGACGTCAAGGTACTGTCGGCGCTCTCGCGCGTACTCCCGTCGATCAAGGCGATCGGCAGCGACATCAAGAAGCCGGGCGTGGCCGAGGTGGCCTACCACCGCACCCCGTTGCGCGCGGCGTACTCCTTGTCGCAGTTGTGGGTCCAGACCCGAGCGGATCTGGGCAAGCTGACCCAGCCGGTCCTGCTCTACCGCAGCCGTACCGACCACGTCGTCGAGCCGGTCTCCGGTCGGCTGCTCGTCGATGGCGCTTCGGCCACCGAGGTACGCGAGGTGGTGCTCGAGGACAGCTACCACGTGGCGACCCTGGACAACGACGCCGGGCGCATCTTCACCGGCAGTGTCGACTTCGTCCGGTCCAACGCAGCGGTGGGTTGAGGCGATGGCACCCGACCCCGGCTCTCGTGGCCGCCGCGACAACGGGCTGACCGCGGTCGCCTTCCTGTCGGTCGGTGACGTCGACCCGCGCGTCGGCGAGCACCTGCTCGACGTGCTCTACCTCAACGGCATTGCCGCCTACCTGCAGCCCACCGTCGATTACGACGCCGTCACACGGGCGGCATCCCTGCCCCGGCAGCCGACCGACCGGCTGTGGGCAGACCGCCGGCGGGCCGACGATGCCCGTGCGCTGGTGGCGGCCGAAGCCGCGTCCGCCGGAAGATCGTCGTCGTCAGCCGCTGCGCCGCCGACCGCTCCACCATCAGATAGCCCGCCATCAGGAAGCCCGTCGGGTCCTCCGCCATCGGGGGCTACGTCGGCGCGCCCCGACGCCCTCGACGAGGATGCGGCGTGGGCGGACATCGTGGCCTTCTTCGATCAGGAGCCATCGGCGGTTGTTCCTCCGTGGCCGGTGAGTGAGGACGCCGACGAGCCGCGAGCCGTCGACGGCGCCCGGCGCGGGCGACGCCACGACGACGCATCAGGCAACCCCGACATCGAGGCCGAAGGCGAGGTGGCCTGGACAGAGGCGGGGCCGGCCGCCGCAGGACCGGCCGGGGCGAGCGCTGAAGCAGCCACCGCGGAGGAGGAGGAGGACGAGGAGGAGGACGAGGAGGAGGACGAGGAGGGCTACGTCCCGCCACCGCCGCCCCCCCTGCCGCGGATGTCCAAGCACACACTCGGCGCGTTGCTGACCGTCGCGTTCGGTCTGTTCGTGTTGGTGCTCGGGCCGCGACTGTTGGGAGTGGACCCTGACGCCGCTCTCGAAGTTGGCATTTTGGCCATCATCACCGGAATCGGCTACCTCATCTGGCGGATGCGCGACGGGCCACCGGTGGATGACCGTCCTGACGATGGCGCCGTCGTCTGACCATCTACCCTTCGGCTATGGAGTCCGGGCAGTCGGAGGAAACAGTCGAAGTGCGGGGGCACCTGATGGACTCCGGGGTGCTTGCCAGGGTCATCGACGACGTGCTCGAGTACGGCGGGGACTACCGGGTCGACCGCCTCGACCTAGGCCGCCAACACAAGGACGAGTCCTATGCCCGGCTAGTGCTCGGTGCGGCCGACGAAGACCTTCTGCAACGCCTGCTGATGCGGGTGCAGACCCACGGGGTCAACCAGGTCGACCCGGGCGAGGCGATCACCCGCCCGGCTCCGCGCGACGGAGTGTTTCCCGACGACTTCTACTCGACCACCAACCTCGAGACCTCGGTGCGACTCGGCAGCGGCTGGCTGTCGGTCGAGCATCCCGAGATGGACTGCGGCCTGCGGCTACGCGACGGACGCGTGGACACCGTGCCGGTTTCTGATGTGGCTGTAGGCGATGCCGTCGTCTGCGGCGCCTCGGGGGTCAAGGTGGCGTTGCCCGCATCTGCCGACGCCCCGGAAGGAAGCTTCCAATTCATGTCGTCGTCGGTGTCGAGTGAGAAGCCGCAGGCACTGCTGGTGCGACAGATCGCCCAGCAGCTTCGCGAGGTGAAAGCCGCCGGGCTCAAGCTGCTCTGGGTCGGCGGGCCGGCCGTCGTGCACACCGGTGCGGCCCCGGCAATGGTCGCCCTCGTCGAGAACGGCTACGTCGACATCCTGTTCGCCGGCAATGCCTTGGCCACCCACGACATCGAGTCGGCCCTCTTCGGCACCTCGCTCGGCGTTGATCTCAAGAAGGGCTCGGGCGTTCCGCACGGGCACGAGCACCACATCCGGGCCATCAACACGATACGAGCGTGCGGATCGATAGCGTCGGCGGTCGAGCAGGGGGTGCTGACCGGGGGGGTCATGCATGCCATGGTCAAGGAGGGCAAACCATTCGTCCTCGTCGGCTCGGTCCGCGACGACGGCCCGCTTCCCGACGTCTACACCGACGTGATCGAGGGTCAGCGGGCGATGCGGGCCCTGCTGCCCGACGTCGGCTTCGCCATCATGGTGGCGACGATGTTGCACTCGATAGCCACCGGCAACCTCTTGGCCGCCTCTGTGCCCCTGGTCTGCGTCGACATCAATCCGGCCACCGTGACCAAGCTCGCCGACCGCGGGTCGGCGCAAGCCGTCGGCATCGTCACCGACATCGGGCTGTTTCTCGAACAGCTGGCGCTGGAGCTGGTGCCCGGCTTCGCCGGCTCGGGCCGCTGAGCAACTCCGTCACGGCATAACGCTGACACGCCGGCCGCCGTGTTGATTTCCTACACGGAACTCCAGGCCCTGCGACAGACCGTCGCGATCGTGTCCAATCCTCGCACTGTCGCCGGTATCCCTCAGGCGGAAGCGGACGTGCTCGCCAGGGACACGACTGCGCCGACGAGCTACCCGAGGTGATGCTGGCACGCCGACCCGCCACCGCGTGACGGACCGCTGGAAGGTCGAACTCACCGGCCCGGCCCGGAGAGCACTGGACAGGGACCGGGATCTACCCCGCGGTGACGTGTAAGGCGTGCGCTGAACCGTCGGCCGGCTCTTGCCGGGGCGCCGGTCTACCCCTGGTTGGCACTCACTCGCCCGGTCGTTCCACTGCCCGCCCGCGGCCGGATCGCTGCAGCGGGGAGGCGAAATTCGTCGATGCGGACCAGTGCGACCCCGACGACAACGAGAGTTCCGCCGATGAACTGCACTGCTGCTGGGACTTGACCGAGCAGCAGCCAGGCGAATGCGACGGCGAAGACGACCTCGGTCAGGCCGACGAAGGAGGCGACCTTCGCGCCCAGCCGGCGGGCCGCGCCGATCCCGGCCACGTACGCCACGACCGCGGCGATCAGGGACAGGCCGAGCACGGGGACCAACCAACTCACCCGATGGTGGAGCAGCTCGACGGTGGTCAGCGGCGCCCGCATGGGCAACATCCCAGCCAGACCGAACACCAGCAGCGCGACCGCGCCCACACTCATCGCGGCCCACGCCATCACCAGCGGCGGCAGGGGCTCGTCCACGGCCGCCGACAGCACGAAGTAGACGGCCAGCCCCGCGGCCGCCCCGAGTCCCCACAGCACACCCACCGGGTCCAGGCGGTGGGAGCCGGCCAGGTCGAGCACCAGCACCAACCCCGCCACCGCGATCACCCCACCGCCGATGGTCAACCGCCGTGGCCGCTGCCCGTGACGCGCCCAGAGCCAGCCGACGACCAGGAGCGTTCCCAGGTATTCGAGCAGCAGCGCGACCCCGACGGAAAGATGGGCGAGCGCGTTGAAGTAGCACAGTTGGCACCCGGCCACCGCAATCAGGCCATACGCCGCGATCATGCCGCTACTCCCGCGCAGCAGCCTCCACTGTCCGCGCAGCTGCAGCAGAGCCGGCCCGGTCAGCATCAGGGCAGCTGCCACGATCCGCGCCGTGACGGCGGCGCCCGGCGTCCAATCCGCGTCGATCAGCGATGCCCCAAAGGCGCCGGACGTGCCGAACGTGGCGGCCGACAGCGCCGCCAGCAGGAGACCGCCAACGCCGGGAGATCGATACCGCATGCCGTACTTCCTTCCGGCCGTGGTTGAGGCAGTAAGTGCTGAACAGGCATACGATGCTTACGGTTACCGTGACGATAGGTCGCCGCCTGAAAGGAGTCAAGTTGCTCTTTGCCCATGACACGGAGGTGGCGCTGATGGCGGCGGCCGCACTGGTGAACACCGCGGACGGCGATGGAGATGCGCTTGCGGACATCGACGCTCTCAACGGCTTCGTGCAGGCGTGGGGCTGGACCGGCGAGCGCCGTCGCGATCAGGCCGAGCTCGATGCGGTACGCGCCCTGCGGCCGCGACTACGACGGCTGTGGCACGTCGACACCGACGGCGCCGCCCAGCTGGTCAACGATCTGCTCCGCGAGGCGCGTGCTCTGCCCCAACTGGTCAAGCACGACTCCTGGGACTACCACCTGCATGCCACGCCGTCCGACGCCCCGCTCGCCGACCGGATGGCGGTGGAAGCGGCGATGGCGGTCACCGACGTCATCCGGCTCCAGGAACTCAGCCGGTTGCACACCTGCACAGCCGACGGCTGTCACGACGTACTCGTCGACTTGTCCAAGAACCGGTCCCGACGCTTCTGCAGCACCTCGTGCGCCAACCGCACCAACGTGGCGGCCTACCGGGCCCGCCAAGCCGAACGGTCTACCTGATCGACGGCGCTCTCGCGGGTTAGCTGGCCGGTCAGGGCAACTCGAGCTGGGCGAGGACGGGCCGGTGGTCACTGCCCAGGCGTACGTCGGCAGAGTCAAGCACCACCGCCGACCGGACGCCGATGTCCCGACTGGCGAAGATGCCGTCGATCCGGCGCTCGGCGCCGGCGGCCGGATAGGTGCCACCGGTCGCCTCGCATTCCGGGAGCCGGGTGGCCAAGGCGGCCCAGGCCGGCGACCCGGCTGGCTCGTTGACGTCGGCGCCGAGGATGACCGGGCCGGAGGACTCGTCCAGCCCGGCGAAGATCTCCTCGACATGCCGCCGGCGTTCGGCAGCATCGAGGTCGAGATGCGTCGCGGCGACACGAAAGCGCACGCCACCCAAGGAACACGCCGCTGTGGTGAGACCACGTTGGTGCAAGCCGAAGCGCCGGCTCAGCAGCACGTCATCGCTCGCTGATACGTCGACCCCCACGGAGCACAGCAGCAGGTTGTGACCGGCCGGCAGGCCGCCACTGATCACCAGCAGGCCGCTCTCCCGGGCCAGCGCGGCACAACGGCTGCGCCAGCGCCACCACTTGGGCGCCTCCTGGATGCAGACCACGTCCGGTGCCGCGGCGCGGATCACCCGGGCGACGGCGGCCGGGTCGTCGCGGAGCGACCGTACGTTGTAGGACAGCACCCGCAGCGTGGTCATCCGGGCCGCACCTCCGTGCCACCTGAAGCGAACACCGCGTCGGCCGCGTCGGTGAGCGCGCCGATCACCGCCCGGCTGCCACCGCCGGCCACGAAGTCGCAGCAGGCCTCGATCTTCGGGCCCATCGACCCTTCGGGGAACTCCCCCGCGCCCAGCAGTTGCCGTGCCTCGCTCACCGTCAGATGGGCCAACTCCCGTGCCTCGGGCGTGCCGTACCCGAGCTGGACCCGGGCCACCTCGGTGAGGATCAGCAGAAGATCGGCTCCGACCAGCCGGGCCAGCAGGGCAGCGGTCCGGTCCTTGTCCACGACGGCCTCGACCCCGCGGATCGTGTCCGCGACCTCGACGACCGGTACGCCACCGCCGCCGGCGGCAATAACCACGTGGCCCGACTCGACGAGGAGCGGCAGGACGGGTGCCTCCACGAGACCCAGTGGCCGCGGTGAGGCAACCACCCGGCGCCAGCGGCCATCCCCCATGGGCATGAACACGTGCCCGGATTCGGCCGCGATGCCGTGCGCGGTGGTTTCGTCGTAATGCGGCCCGACCGGCTTGGTCGGCCGGCGGAAGGCCGGATCGCGGCCGTCGACCATCACCTGGGTGACCAGGCACAGCGCCCGCTCCGATCGCCCGCGGGCCCGCAATTCGCCGTCCAGCGCCTGCGCCAGCAGGTAACCGATCTGACCCTGGCTTTCCGCACCGCACACGTCCATCGGCATGGGGGGGACCTCGGGGGCGGCCGCCTCCTGCTGCAGCAGGATGCGGCCGACCTGCGGCCCGTTGCCGTGCGTCAGCACCAGTGACACCCCGCGGGCGATCAGCTCAGCCAGCACCGCGCTGGTCGACACCAGGGCGGCCCGGATCTCTTCGGCCGAGCCGGTTCCCCCGCTGGGGCTCAGGGCGTTGCCACCGAGGGCCACTACTACTCGCATCAGGCGCGCCGCATTCAGATGGGCCGGGCGAGGTCGGCCGCGCCGATCAACCCGGCCGCATTGCCCAGCTCGGCCAGATACACGCTCGGCATCGGGCGAAAACCACGGCCCGGCAGGGTCGCCTCGAACGCGCGCCGGGTCGGGTCCAGCAACAGCGAGCCGGCGTCGGCCACACCGCCACCGATGACGAAGCAGCTGGGATCCAGCGCGGAGGCGAGCGCGGACATCCCGGTGCCCAGCCACTGGCCGACCTCGTCGAAGCACTCGCGGGCCGCCGCATCGCCGGCCAGCGCGGCCGCGGTGACCGCCGGCCCGTCGATGCCGACGATGTCGCCGCCGGCCGCCGCCAGCAGGCCGGCCGCCGACAGGGGCGCCCCGCTGGCGATGTCGCGCGCCTCGCGTACCAACGCCTTGCCGCTGGCGTACTGCTCCCAGCAGCCGCGGTTGCCGCACCCGCACCGCCGGCCGCCGGGCACCACGCACATATGGCCGAACTCCGGCGCAATGCCGTTGGCCCCCCGGTAGACCTCGCCGGCGACGACGAGCCCGCTGCCGATCCCGGTGCCCAGCGTGATCATGGCGACGACGGCCTGCCCGCGGGCCGCACCGAAGCGGTGCTCCGCCCACGCCGCCGAATTCGCATCGTTCTCGACCACGACGGGGAGCCCGATCAGCTGCTCCAGGCGATCCTTCAGCGGTTCGTCGCGCCAGGCCAGGTTGGGCGCGAACAGCACCGTGGCACGGGCCAGGTCGATCCAGCCGGCCGCGCCGATGCCGATCGCGCCGACCTCGTGCTCCGCCCGAAGTTCGGCGACCACGGCGGCGATCGCGGCGGCCGTCTGCCCCGGGTCGCTGCTCGGCGTGGGCCGGCGCGCCGAAGCCAGCACCCGGCCTTCCTCGGTCACCACACCGCCGGCCACCTTGGTGCCGCCGATGTCGACCCCGATTGCAAGGGTCACGCGGATATCAAGTCTCGACGCGTTTCTTGAGCTCCTTCAAGGCGATGTCCATGATCATTTTTTCACCCTTGCGTCGAAGGAGCCCCAGCATCGGCATGCTGGTCTGCACGTCCAGCGTGTAGGTGACCTTTGTCGTACCGTCGCTCTCGGCGAGGTCGTAGCAGCCCTCCTGGCTCTTCATCACCTTGGACTCGACCAAGGACCACGACACCCGCGAGTCATCCGGCGACCATTCGTAGGCCAGCGTGTACTCGTCCTTAACCACGCCGGCATCCATCACGAAGTGCACCCGGCGGGCAGCGCCGTCGGCGTACTCCTCGACGACGTCGGCGTTCTTCACCGAAGCGGCCCACACCGGATAGGACGCGAAGTCGGCAATGACCGCCATGATGTCTTTGGCCGGCGCGGCGATGGTGATTGATTGGGTGGAAGCCGCCATGGCCGGATCGTAGTCGCGGTCATCCGGCAGGAAGTGCGGATGGGCGAGGGTGGGCGATCTGGTCAGCGCAGTTTGCCAGCGATGAGCACGAGGCCGATCAGCAGGGCGACCAGCAGACCAAGAAGCACCGCCAGACCGAGCCGGGCGGCCCGGGACAGCCTGGACACGTCACCCACTCCGGGCAGGGTCAGCGACGGCTCAGTGGTGTGCCGCAGCGCGGCAAGGAAGCCCGAGCCGCACCCGGCGCAGGCCGGCGCGTCGAGGGCGTTGTCCGCACCGCAGACGGTGCAGGGCCAGCCCGGTGCCGGGCTCGCATGCCGCGGCCGCGAGACGACCGGTGCCGCGATGGTGGCCAGCAGCACCGGCTCCGGCGTCGGCTCCGGCACCGCACGCAGGTCGCGATGGCACAGCAGGCACCACGGCGCGCCGGTACGCGCGGCAGCCCCGCAGGCCCGGCACCGTGTCGTGCTCATCTGCGCAATCTCGGCAGGTCCACCGCACGCCTTGACCATCAAGCAGCGGTCGGCCGGCGGTCGACGGCAGCCAACTGAGCACCCGGCCCGGTAGCGTCTGGCCGCAACCGGCGAGTGCCGTCGGACCGGAAGGGGGCCCCGTGCACGAGTTCACCACCCCCGCCACCGTCGAGGTGCCCGCCAGCGCCAACCTGACCGATGTCGTCTGGGCAGCTGCCGCGGAGCATCCCGACCACGTCGGCTTCAGCCGACGTACCGAAGACGGCTGGCAGGACGTCACCACGCGGGAGTTCCGCGAGGAGGTGAGCGCACTGGCCAAGGGGCTCATTGCCAGCGGTGTGCAGCCCGGCGATCGGGTCGCCCTGATGAGCCGGACCCGCTATGAGTGGACGCTGCTCGACTACGCCATCTGGGCGGCCGGCGCCGTCACCGTGCCGATCTATGAGACCAGCAGCGCCGAGCAGGTCGCCTGGAACCTCGGCGACGCGGGGGCGGTCGCGGTTTTCGTCGAGAGCGCCGAGCACGAGGCGGTCGTTGCCTCCGTACGCGCCGACCTGCCCGACCTGCGCGAGCTGTGGCAGATCAACGCCGACCGGGCCGGTACCCTGCGCGGGCTCGGCCGGGAGGTGCCGGACGAGCTGCTCGACGAGCGCCGGCACGGCGTGTCCGGGTCCAGCCTCGCCACGATCATCTACACCAGCGGCACCACCGGGCGACCCAAGGGCTGCGAGCTGACCCATCGCAACATCCTGTTCACCGTGCACATGGCCAGCGGTGGCCTGGCCGGCCTGCTCAACGCGGAGGGCGCCACGTTGCTGTTCCTGCCGCTGGCGCACGTCTTTGCCCGGCTGATCCAGGCCGGCGTGGTCGTCAACCGGACCAAGCTCGGCCACACCGGCGATGTCGCCAACCTGGTGCCCGACCTCGCCACGTTCCGGCCGACGTTCGTCCTGGCTGTGCCCCGGGTCTTCGAGAAGATCTACAACGTCTCCCGGCAGCGGGCCCACGCCGAGGGGAAGGGCGCCATCTTCGACCGGGCCGAGCAGGTGGCCGTCGCCTACAGCCGCGCCGTGGATTCCGGTCGGGCCGGCCTCTGGCTGCGCGCGCAGCATTCGGTTTTCGATCGGCTGGTGTACGCCAAGCTGCGCGCCGCGCTCGGCGGCCGCTGCCGGGCGGCGATCTCCGGTGGCGCACCGCTGGGCGACCGGCTCGGGCACTTCTACCGAGGTATCGGCTTGACGATTTTCGAGGGCTACGGGCTCACGGAGACAGCAGCCGGCGCCTGCCTCAACCTCGAAAGCGCTACCAAGATCGGCACCGTCGGCCGGCCACTGCCGGGCATCGCCGTGCGGATCGCCGAGGACGGGGAGATCCAGCTCACCGGTGACAACGTCTTCCGCGGCTATTGGCACAACGAGTCGGCCACCGCCGAGGCGTTCAGCTCTGATGGCTGGTTTCGTACTGGTGACCTCGGTTCACTCGACGACGACGGCTACCTGCGCATCACCGGTCGGAGCAAGGAACTGATCGTGACCGCGAGCGGCAAGAATGTCGCGCCGGCCGTGCTCGAAGACCGGCTGCGGGCCCACGCGCTGGTCAGCCAGGCCATGGTGGTCGGGGACGCCAAGCCGTTCGTCGGCTGCCTGGTCACCATCGACGCCGAGGCTTTCCCGGCGTGGAAGAAGCAGCACGGCAAGCCCGCCGATGCCTCGATCGCCGAGCTGACCGCCGATGCCGAGCTGCTCGCCGCCATCCAGCAGGGGGTTGACGAGGCCAACCGGGCGGTGTCCAAGGCCGAAGGCATCAAGAAGTTCCGCATCTTGCCGGTCGACTTCACCGAGGCCGGTGGCCAGATCACGCCGAGCCTCAAGCTCAAGCGCAACGTCGTGCTGGAGCAGTACGCCGATGACATCGCCGCCATCTACACCTGAGCCATCGCCGCGTGCCGGCGATGACCGGGAACCATGCCGAAGTCGGCCGCACGGGGCTTCGATGTCAGTCGCGGAGTAAAGCAGCGAGCCGTTCAGCGACGGCGTCCCAGCGCCAGTCGCGCTGCACCCAGTCCCGGCCCAGCTGCCCCATCGCGCGCGCCCTCATCGGGTCGGCGAGCAGGGTGATCAGCCGATCCGCCACGTCGGCCACCGATCGACCGTCGACGACGTAGCCGGTCTCCCCGTCGAGCACGGCGTCGGGGGCACCGCCGGAGTGTCCGGCGACGACAGGTAGGCCGGTTGCGGAGGCTTCGAGGTAGACGATGCCCAGCCCTTCGACGTCGAGGCCGGCCCGCCGGGTCCGACAGGGCATCGCAAAGACGTCGCCGGCGGCGTAATAGGACGGCAGGTCGGGCCGGTCGACCGATCCGGTGAACGTCACGTCGTCGGCGACCCTGCTGGCGACGGCAAGTCGCTGCAGTCGCGGCATGTCCGGGCCGGCGCCGACCAGCAGCAATGCGACCCCCGGCACGGCCGCCTGCACAATGGGCAACGACCGGATGAGGATGTCCTGGCCCTTGCGCGGCACCAGCCGGGACACGCAGAGGACCACCGGCCGGTCGTGCAGCCCGAGCTGCCGGCGCACAACCGCCCCGGCGGCGGCCGGCCCGAAGACCGACGCGTCCACCCCGGGGGCCAGCCGTTCCAGGCGCACCGACGACCCGAGCACCCGGGCCAGCCGCGAGCGCGTGTACTCGCCGAGGTAGGTCACCACATCGACCGACGAGCCGATCCGCCGGAGCAGGGCCCGGGCGCCGGGCAGCGCAGCCCAGCCGACCTCATGCCCGTGGGTCAGGGCCACGAAGCGGGACACCCCCGCCCGGCGCAGCGCCGGCGCGAGGAGGCCGAGCGGTGCCGCGGCCCCGAACAGCACCGACGTGCACCCGTACGTCCGGGCGATCTCGGCGGCGCGGCGGCCGACCGGGGCGGTCGGCAGCAGCATGGACGTGGGCTGACGGATGACGGGGAAGGGCTGGGCCGCGTCGAATTCCGCCGCTCCCGGCGACATCGAGGCGTACACGACGACCGAGTCCGCCGGCTGGCGGACCAGCAGCGCGTGGAGGAATGACTGGATGCCGCCGGCCCGCGGCGGGAAGTCGTTGGTGACGACGAGGGTCGGCGTCACCGGCGGTGCAGCCGCTCCCAGTCGCGGGCCAGGGCGATGCGTTCCGGGCCGCTGGGGTGGGTGAAGAACAGCGCGTACACGACCGGGTTGGGCCGCAGGTCGGACAGGTTGGTCAGCGCGAGGCGCCGCTCGCTGGCGATGAAGGTCGCCGGGTCGCCGGTCAGGTCCAGCGAGTGCACGTCGGCCCGCGCCTCGATGTGTCGCGAGAGCAGCGCCTGCACGGGGAGGGTCAGCAGGCCGGCGAGCGCCGCGAGGGCCAGCAGGAGCGCGACCGACCTGCCGTCGGCGACGCTGGGCACGCCGGCCCGGCGCAACAGCCAGGGGAAGCCCAGCAGTAGGTACGCAAGGCAGCAGGTCGCGGCCGCACCCAGCGCGCCGATCAGGGTGCCGGACAACACGTCGCCTCGCTTGGCATGACCAAGTTCGTGCGCCACGATCAGCCGCACCTCCGCCGGCGGCGCGCTCCGGAGCAGGGTGTCGTAGACCACGATCCGGCGGGTCGAACCGAATCCGGAGACGTAGGCGTTCAGCGCGGTGGTCCGCCGGGAGGCGTCGGCGACGAGCACGTCACGGGCCGGCACGTCGTCGCGCCGGGCCAGCTCGAGCAGTGACGTACGCAGCTCACCGGCCGGGAGCGGGGTGAACGTGTTGAAGGCCGGCTCGATCACGACCGGGTAAAGAAAGGAGAGGGCCACCACGAGAAGCGCACTACCCAGCGCCGTCCAGGCCCACCACGTGGTCGGTGCGGCCCGAACGACGGCGTACAGGCCGAGGAAGGCGGCCACCGTCAGACCGGTCCCGATCGCGAAGCTCTTGAGCGTGTCCAGCGTCCAACCGCTCCAGTCCTGGGTGGACAGGCCGTACCGGCGCAGGGTGCGCTCGCCGAGCACACCGAAGGGCAGCCCGGCCAGGGCGCCGATCAATGCCAGCGCGAGCGCGCCGAGTCCCACCTGCCAGGCCCAGCCGCCGCCCAGCGGCCGGGCCACGGCGCCGACCAGGCGGGCGCCGAACGGCGTCAGCCCGAGGATCAACGCCACGGCCAGCGCGGTCGCCAGCCCGGCGTAGCTGGCCGGCCGCAGTGCGCGGTGGAAGGACTGCTCGCGTTGGATTTGTGCGGGGCTGAAGTCCCGGTCCGCGGAGACCGCGGTACGGCCGCCCGGGGGTACCTCGAGCGGTCGCCAGGGGATGGTCAGGGCGAGCGTCGCGACCAGGGCGGCGGCCAGCAGACCCAGCACCAGGGCCGCCGCTACGCGGGAGCTCACGCCAGCTGCTTGCTCAGGTAGTCCCGCCAGCGCTGGGTGAACTGTGTGGTGTTCAGGTGAAGCTGAGTCCGCAGCGCCGCCCCGACGGCAGCCGCCGAGCTGCCGGGATAGCTGCCGACCCGCCGGTAGAACGCCACCAGTCCGGCCGTGTCGGTCGAGGCGGCGATCAGCCGGCAGGCCAGCCACGACATCTCATACGTCTGGGCGAGCGCGGGATTGGTGCCGGCGAAGTCGGCCCCGGTCGGCAGGGCGGTCGGGGCGCGCCCGGCCCGCAGGTCGAGGGCCAGCTCACGGGCCGCGGCGGTGACGGAGACCCCGGTGCCGAGATAGCCGACGTAGTCGGCGAATCCCTCGGCCAGCCAGGTCGGCGTGGCGGCGGTGGTCAGGCCGCGGCTGGCCACGTGGGTGATCTCGTGCTGCAGGACGACCCGCCGGCCGAGGCCGCCGAGCTTGGTGAAGTTCGGTGGATTGATGATGATCCGCTCGCCGGACGGGGCGCCACCGGTGCCGGCCAGCTCGGCGGTTGCCACGGCCGCGATCTGGGACAGGTCGTTGCCTTCCTGCAGGATGCGGCCGAGCTCAGCCTGGGTGTTCGGCACGAGCACGACGACCTTGCCGGGCCAGTCCCGGCCCCAGACCGCGGTCACTCTGGGGATGGCGGCGTCGACAACGGCGGTGACCGCGCGCAGCGTGCTGAGGGAGCCCGGATGGCCCAAGACCAGCGACGTCGGCGTCCGGGTGACCACGACCGGCCCGAAGTCCCACAGACCGCGGCCGCTCTGCCCGCCGGCGTCGGCGAAGTCGTCGTCGGCGCCGAGGTACCAACGTCCGGCCCGCTCGACGAAGGTGTCGTACTGCCGCTGCACGGTCGGCCGGCTGTCGAATCCGGTCAGCTGATACTGCACATCGACCCGAGGCACCCACAGCGGCGCCCGGAAACGGGAGAGCCGGCTCGGCGACTGCGGCAGCTCGTGATCGGGGTCGACGACGTAGGACCACGCGCTGAGCGGCACCTCGCGCAGGTTGTCGAAGAGCCGGCCTTGCTGCAGCCGGAAGGCCGGGCTGGCGGCGTCGACGCCGGCCAGGAACCCGGCCCGGTCGCGGTTCAGCAGTGCCCGGCTGCGTTGGTCGAGCAGCGCCCGGATCGCGGTCGCGCGGTGCGTCCGCTCGGCCGGCAAGAGCGTAGAGATGTCGCCGTCGGCAATTCCCGGGGCCGGGCGGCCCTGCACGGGCACGACCCTGGCGGGCGACCGGTGATCGACAGCGGCCAGGTACACCGTGCCGCCGGTCGCGGCCAGGAGCTGCAGGGCGATGGCCGCGGCCAGGAGCCGGACCGCGATCCCGATCCGCTGTCGCTCCCCCATCACGCGCCCAATCGTACGGAGGGATCGGCTAGGGGCGGGTGGCTCCAACGAAGTCCGACAGCAGCGGGGCGACCCGGACCACGTCACCGGTAGTCGGCGCGTGGATCATCATGCCGCCGCCGACGTACATTCCCACGTGGTAGATCGGGCTGCCGAAGAAGACGAGGTCCCCCGGCCGCAGGGCCGAACGCGAGATGTGCTGGCCGACGCCGTACTGTGCCCGGCTCGAGTGCGGCAGCGACACCCCGGCGGCGGCCCAGGAGTACATCATCAGACCGGAGCAGTCGAACGAGCCGGGACCGGCCGCGCCCCACACGTAGGGCTTGCCCAGCTGCCCATAGGCGGTCCGCAGGGCGACGGCGGCAGAGCCGGAGGCCGGCCCGGTGTAGGAGGCGCCACCACCACTGGGTGCGCGCTGACCGGCGGGGGCAGCGGCGGCCCGGTGGGACGTGACCGCCCGGGGTGCCGAGAGAGCGACCCGGGTCGCCCGGCTGGCCCGGGCCCTGGCCTGCGCCCTGACTTGCGCGGCCTGCGCGTCGGCCCGCGCCACCAGCGCCTTCCAGGTCGCCAGATCCTTCTCGATCGACGCCTTGCGTGCCTTGAGGGTCTCCTCGTTCTTCCGCTGGGCGGTGAGCTCGGTGTCGATCTGTCGTTTGCGCTGGTCCAAGACGCGCTTCGCAGCGATCAGCCCGTCGAGCTGACCTCGCTGGTCGCGGCTCAGATTGTCCAGCGTGGAGAGCTCGTCGAGGAACATCTGCGGGGAGCCGCTCTGCAACAGTGAGGACACCATGTCGATGCGACCGCGGCGATAGGCGGCCGCGGCGAACGCCGACACCTGGGCCTCGAACGCATCTACGGTCTTCACCTGAGCAGCCAGCTGCATCCGCAGCTTCGTCTCCCGCTGCTGACTGCGCCCGAGAGCGACCCCGGCCAGGTCGTAATCCTCGGTGGCCTGCTCCATCTTCGTCTGCAGACCCGACACCGCCTGGCGGGCTTCAGCGGCGGTCGGCACGGGCGCCGCCCGGCCGGCGGTCGCCGGCACGAGGACGAGAGTAAGCATGCCTGCGGCGACGAGCGAAAGAGTGCGGATGGGACGACGAGCCGTTGCGAGCCTGGACGCCACTATGTGTGGAGCTCCTCTTCCGTCGACTGCCTACCGGGTTAGCTGACGGGTTCGGGCGGGAAGTTGGCCCTACGCCACCGGCATCGGTGACGATTCACCCCAGTGCTGCTCGGGTCCCCGATTCGGCCCGCAGGTAGCTGCGCGCCGATTCGGCAGTGACCACGCCGATCTCCTCCACGGTGAAGGAGACTTCGGACGGCCGTGCGCGACCTTAGGCGGCTGCGAGGCCGGTTGCAAGCCTGCCTGGCCGGACGGTGGATGGCGTGCCCTCATCCGGCCCGCCGGGGGCTCTCCGTGACCAGCTGCAGAGGTGGGACGAGCCCGCCGTCGGCGAGGGCGGCCAGCGCACGCGTCTCCGCCTCGTCGAGCACCACCCCCTCCGGCGGCGCCCCGAGCAGCACCGTGACGACACAGTCGCCGCAGGCCAGGCCGCGGACCGCACAGCCTTCACAGTCGATCAACATGGCTATCTCCCTCCGGACCGGCGGCGGCCGGCGCTCCTGTGGTCAGACGTTAAGGAGGGGGTGTGACAGAGCCGGGGAAGCACCTCGTCCTCGCCTGCGCCGGTTTGTCGGAGGGGGCGCCTAGCGTCCGCGGCCATGGCACCACCCAGCGCGCCGACCGCCCCGCCGAACGGGCGGCCATACGTACAAGGCAGTTTCGACGAGCTGAGCGAGCCGCTGCGGGACGTGCCCTTCGTCGTGGTCGACCTCGAGACCACCGGCGGGTCGCCGGCGTCGTGCTCGATCACCGAGATCGGGGCGGTCAAGGTGCGCGGTGGCGTCGTCGTCGGAGAGTTCCAGACGCTGGTCAACCCCTGCACCGGCATCCCGCCGTTCATCGCCGTGCTGACCGGCATCACCGACGCGATGGTCGCGTCGGCGCCGACCATCGGCTCGGCCCTGCCCGCCTTTTTGGAGTTCGCCCGCGGTGGGGTGCTGGTCGCGCACAACGCGCCGTTCGACCTCGGCTTCCTCCGCGCCGGCTGCGCCTCGCTGGGCATCGCCTGGCCGGCGGTCCGGCATGTGGACACCGCCATGTTGGCTCGGCGGGTGCTCAGCCGCGATGAGTCACCCAACTGCAAGCTGGCCACCCTGGCCCGGGTCTTCCGGGCCGGCACGCAGCCCTGCCATCGGGCGCTGGCCGACGCCCGAGCCACCGTCGACGTCCTGCACGCCCTGCTCGAGCGGGTGGGCAACCTCGGGGTGCAGTCCCTCGACGAGCTGCAGACATTCACCTATCAGGTCAGCCCGGCTCAGCGCCGCAAGCGCCATCTGGCCGAGCCGCTGCCGCATGCAGCCGGGTGCTACGTGTTCCGTGACGCCCAGGGCCGAGCTCTGTACGTGGGCAAGAGCAAGGACCTGCGCTCGCGGGTGCGCAACTACTTCGTCTCCAGCGAGACCCGGTCCCGGATGCGCGAGATGGTGGGCCTGGCTGAGCGGGTTGACGCGGTGGTCTGCGCCCACTCGCTGGAGGCCGAAGTGCGTGAGCTGCGGCTGATTGCCGAGCACAAGCCCCGCTACAACCGCCGATCCAAGTTCCCCGAGCGCAGCGTCTACCTCAAGCTCACCGCCGAGGCCTTTCCCCGGCTGTCGCTGGTGCGGGCCGTACGCGACGACGGCTCGACCTATCTCGGGCCCTTCCCCTCGCGCAGCGCCGCGGAGCTGGCCATGGCCGCGGTCCACGACGCCGTGCCGTTACGCCGGTGCACCGGCGTGCTTTCGGTGCGCCGCACCTCGCCGGCGTGCGTACTGGCCGAGATCGGGCGCTGCGGTGCGCCCTGCCAGCACCGCGAGACGGTGCAGCAGTACGCCGCCCACGCCGGCGCCTTTGCCACCGCGGTCACCGGTGACCCGGCGGCCGTGGTGACCCCGCTGCTGCAGCGGATCGCCGGCCTGTCGGCGGCCGAACGCTTCGAGGATGCGTCCATCGCCCGGAACCGGCTGACCGCCTTCCTCCGGTCCTGCATCCGGTTGCAGCGATTGCGGGTCCTCATCGACATCACCGAGCTGGTGGCCGCGCGGCGGTCCGAAGCTGGCGGCTGGGAGCTGTCGGTGGTGCGCCACGGGAGGCTGGTGGCGGCCGGCGTGGCACCGGCCGGCGCGGCGCCCCGGCCCTATATCGACGCGGTCGTGGCGACCGCTGAAACCGTGAGCCGAGGCCCGGGGCCGACGCCCTGCGCCACGGCTGAGGAGACCGAGTGCGTGCTGCGCTGGCTGGAGCTGCCCGAGACCCGACTGGTGTCGGTCGAGGGATGCTGGGCCTCCCCCGCCCACGGGGCGGCCCGGCTGCGCAGCTGGTTGACGACCGCCGAGTCGTCTCGCGAATCGACCGACCCGTTCGCCGACCGGCGCCGGCTGCGGATCGACGCCCGACCCGCCCGCGGCAGCGCATAGCCTGTCTCAGATGACGCCGAGCCTGCCCGCACCGCTGATCAGAGCCGGGCTGACCGTCTTCGGCCGGCTGCCGGCGTGGGTGCGCCGCCGAGCCGTGCACGCCGGGGCACCCAGCTACACCGTGGGCGCCGTACTGGTGCTCCGCGACCCGGACGGGCGGATTCTGCTGGTCCGGCAGCGGCACACCGGCGGCTGGGCGCTGCCGGGTGGCCTGTTGCGGCATGGTGAGACACCCGAGAGCGCAGTCACCCGCGAGGTCGCCGAGGAGCTCGGGATCGCCGTCTCCGCGGAGAGCCTCCCTCCCCCCACTGCCGTGGTCGACCCCCGGGCGCGCCGGGTCGACCTCGTTTTCGGCTTGCGGCCCGAGGTGGTGGAGCCGACCGTCGACGGGCTCGAGGTGCTCGACGCACAATGGTTCGCCCCCGAGGCGGTCCCGAAGTCGGCGGCCGGCGCCGTCCTGCGGCAGTGCGGCATCGCGCCTGCGCCCCGGTGAGGGCACCCGCCGCGATCGTGCTTGCCGCCGGCGCCGGCGCCCGGCTCCGGCCGCTGACCCTGCTGCGCCCCAAGGCGTTGTGCCCGGTCAACAACGAGACGCTGCTCGACCGGACCCTGGACCACGTCACCCGAACGGGTCTCACCGACGTCGCGGTTAATGCTCACCACCTGGCCGAGCAGGTGGTCGCCCACGTCGGCGACCGGGCGCACCTCTCGGTCGAGCGGCCGGCCGGCCTCGGAACCGCCGGCGCGGTCGCCTACCTGCGCGGCTGGCTGGCTGACCGGGATGCCCTGATCTGCAATGCCGACGCCTACCTCGACGGCGACCTCCACCCGCTGCTGGCCGGTTGGAGCGGTGCCCGGCCACGGGTCCTTGTGGTCTCCGATCCGATGCGCGGCGACTTCGGTGACTGGCGGTTCGCCGGAGCCTCGCTGCTGCCGGCCGCCTTCATCGCGGCCCTGCCGGAGAGCCCGGCCGGGCTCTACGAGACGGTCTGGCAAGCAGCCTTCGCCCGGGGTGAGCTAGAGCTGGTCGCCTACCAGGGGAAGTTCATCGACTGCGGGACGCCCGCGGACTACCTGGCCGCCAACCTGCACGCGTCCGGCGGCAGCAGCGTGGTCGGCGCCGGTGCGGTCGTCGAAGGCCAGCTGGTCCGCTCGGTGGTCTGGCCGCAGGCCGTCGTGGCCCACGGCGAACGGCTGGTCGAGTGCGTACGCGCCGACGGAGGTCTCACCGTCGACGCCTCCGGCGTTGCCGGCGGTGCCGGCCGCTAGCATCGCGGCTGTCGGCCTCATCGAGCACGGGAGCACCGGTGATAACTGCGATCGTCATGATCAATGCCGCCACAGACTCCATCCCCGAGGTCGCTCAAGGCATCGCCGACCTCGACGGGATCAGCGAGGTCTACTCCGTCGCCGGCCACTTCGACCTGATCGCCGTCGTCCGGGTCAAGAGCTACGACGAGGTGGCCGACGTCATCGCCGCCCGGCTGAGCAAGGTGCCCGGAGTCCGGGACACCGAGACGCATATCGCCTTCCGGGCATATTCCCGGCACGATCTCGAGGCGGCCTTCGCCATCGGCTTCGACGACGCCGACTGATCCCCGACGGATACCTCAGGCCGTCTGCGACACGGTGACCCACCGCTCGAGTACGTTCCGGGCCGCACCGCTGTCCACCGACTCGGCCGCCCGGGGGAGCGCCGCCGACAAAGCCTCGACAACCGACCCGGTCACGCCGTCGAACGCCGCCAGCGCTGCGGCCGCATTGAGCAGGACCGCGTCGCGGACAGGCCCGGTATCCCCGCCGAGCACGGCCCGGGCCACGGCGGCGTTGTCGTCGGCGTCGCCGCCGCGCAGGTCGGAAACGGCCGTCCGGGCCAGGCCCAGGTCCCTGGCATCGAACCGTGCGGCGTTCACCCCCCCGTCCAGGACCGTCCAGACGTGGCTGACCGCCGTCGTGGTGAGCTCGTCGAGGCCGTCCTCGCCGCGGAAGACCAGCGCCGAGGCGCCCCGATCGGCCAGCACCCCGGCCATCACCGGCGCCATCCGAAGGTCGGACACGCCGACCGCCTGAGCGGCCGGCCGGGCCGGATTGGCCAGCGGGCCGAGGAAGTTGAACACCGTTGCGACCCCTAGCTCCCGGCGTGGGGCGGCGGCGTGGCGCAGGGCGGGGTGGAACACCGGCGCGAAGCAGAAGCCGATGCCGGCCTCCGCGATGCACCGCAGCACACCCGCCGCCGGCAGGTCCACAACGACGCCGAGGGCCTCTAGCAGGTCGGCCGAGCCACAGGCCGAGGATGCTGCCCGGTTGCCGTGCTTGACCACCGGCACGCCGGCGCCGGCCGCGACGATGGCCGCCATCGTGGAGATGTTCACCGTCTGCGCCCGGTCGCCGCCGGTGCCGCAGGTGTCCACCGCCCGGCCCGGAACCTCGAGCCGCGTACACCGGTCGAGCATGACCCGGACGAGCCCGGCGACCTCCTCGGCGGTCTCGCCCTTGGCCCGCAGGGCGACGGCGAAGCCGGCCAGCTGGGCCGGCGTGGCCTCGCCGGCCATCACCTCGGTCATCGCCCACGCGGTGTCGTCGGCGGTCAGCGACTGCCCCTGGAGCAGTGCCGACAGCAGCGCTGGCCAGCTCACCGCCGGCCGACCTCGAGATCAGAGCCGAGCTGCCGTACGTCGATGTCCAGCCGCGGTGCCACCTCGCGGACCTGCCAAAGGGCACCGGACAGCGCGTCGGCCGCGGCGGCCAGGTCCTGGAGGGCCGCGTCCAGAACGGGGGCGTACGACGGAGCGAGAGCGGCAGCACACCGTGGACAGCGCCCTTCGTTACCGGCGGCACGCAGCTCGGCGATGGCGAAGGGCTCGCCGCACCAGCCGCAACGGGCCACCACGCGCACCGGCTAGCGCTCGGCCGGCTGGTGGTCAGCCGGCTGATGCTGAGCCGGCTGATGATCAGCCCGCTGCTGCGCGGCGCCGCGCAGCAGCCCGGCGACAGTGGTAGCAGCGTCAACGGCGTCGAGTGGGTGCACCAGCACCGCGTCGCACTGCGACCAGGCAGCCAGCCACCGGTCGGCCTGACGGCCCACGACGACGAGCATCAGCGGGCAGCGGGCGATCTCGTGCTTGAGCTGCCGGCAGATGCCCAGGCCGCCGGCCGGCCACGCCTCGCCGTCGAGAATGCACAGGTCGACGCTGCCGGCATCGACCAGCGCGACGACCTCGGCGGCCGTGGCCGCCTCGGCGTACTCGACCCGCCCGATGTCGCCGGCCGGGCGGCGACCTACCGCCGTCCGGATGCGCTCACGCACCTTGGCGTCCTCGCTGTAGACAAGGACGGTCCAGGACTGGGTCGAGCTGCTCATGTCGGCTCCACGCGGGATGAGGGACGTGTCGACGCGCCGGATGCTATCGCCGCTTGTGCTTCCAGGCGGTCAAGTCGCCGATCCTCGCGCACGGCCTCCCGCTCCGAGGCCCGCATCCACTGCCACACGAGGACGCCGAGCATCAGCAGCGCGACCAGGTCGCCGGCGGCCCAGATCAGACCACCACCGACCCCCTGGTCGGCCAGGTGGTCGACGCCGGGCGCTTCGGCGGCGTAGTACCCGCCCGCGATGACCTTCGTCGACTGCATGATCGTCAGGCCGAGGAAGGCATGGAAGGGCAGCGACACGAACATCAACATCGCGCGGAAGGGATAGGCGACCCGGCCGGGAACCGGGTCGAGGCCCAGCAGCGGCCAGAAGAAGAGGCAGCCGACCGCGAGGAAGTGCACATGCAGCAGCTCGTGCAGCAGTGGATGGCGCAGCGTGGCCTCGTACCAGCCCGTGAAGTAGAGGGCGTACGAGCTCAGCGTGAACAGCGCGAAGCCGACCAGCGGAAACGCAATGCCAGCGGCCAGCCGGCTGTGCAGCACTGCCAGCAGCACGCGGCGCTCCGGCACCGGCAGCGTCCGCAGGGCCAGCGTGATCGGCGCACCGAGCGCCAGGAAAATCGGCGCGATCATGATCAGGATCATGTGCTGCACCATGTGCGCTGAGAAGAGCGTGTCGTCATAAGCCGCCAGGCCCGAGAGCAGCGCCACGGCGACCGAGCCGAGTCCGCCGCCGACGAAGGCGATGGTCCGCCCGATCGGCCACCGATCACCACGCCTGCGTAGCCGGTGCACCCCGACCAGGTACGCCACGGCCAGCGCGGCGAGGACCAACGTCGGAAGTTGCCACAACGAGGTCCCCGTGATCAGCCGCACGGGGGTGAAGCCGGCCTCCGACGCCTGGGTGAGAAGCCTCATCGTCACGACGCCAGCCTAAGTGCAGACGACACTTCGCACGGTGCCCGCCCCGAGCCCAACCACGCACAGCGGTATGGCCATAATGACCCGGTGACGACGGCGACGGGCAGTACTGCCTTCGACAAGAGCCAAATCCACTCGCTGACCCGTCCCAACATGGTCAGCGTCGGCACGATCGTCTGGCTGTCCTCGGAGCTGATGTTCTTCGCCGGCCTGTTCGCCATGTACTTCAGTGTGCGCGCGACGACCGAGGGGCCGTGGCCACCGGAAATCACCCACCTCAATCTCCCTTTCGCCACCGCCAACACCACCGTCCTCGTGCTCTCCTCGGTCACCTGCCAGCTCGGAGTTTTCGCCGCCGAGCGCGGCAACGTCTACGCGCTGCGCCGCTGGTTCACCCTCACCTTCTTCATGGGGCTCTTCTTCGTGCTGGGGCAGACCTATGAGTACTCCAACCTGATCCGGGAGGGCACCACCATCTCCTCGTCCGGCTACGGCTCGGTGTTCTACCTCACCACCGGATTCCACGCGATGCACGTGACCGGTGGCCTCATCGCCTTTATCTTCCTGCTTATCCGGTCGAATCTCGGCCGCTTCACCCCAGCCCAAGCCACCAGTGCGATCGTCGTTTCCTACTACTGGCACTTCGTCGACGTCGTCTGGATCGCGCTGTACGCGACCATCTACTTGATCCGCTAGCCCACCCGCTCACCCCGAAGGACGTCTATGACCGATAGCTCCGACCGCCGCGCCGGTGGCCGCCGGCGCTTCTCCGGGATCCTCGTCATCGCCTTGGCGCTCATCGCCATCGGTGGGTTCTACGCGCTGGCGACCCCCGGCCGCGGTGCGTCTCCCGCGTCGGCCGCACCCGACGACGCCGCCTTCGGTGAGAAGCTCTACAACCAGAGCTGCATCAGCTGCCACGGCCGCAATCTGCAGGGCGTATCGCAGCGCGGGCCGAGCCTGATCGGGGTCGGTGGCGCTGCCGTGGACTTCCAAGTGGGCACCGGCCGGATGCCAGCGCCCTACCAGGCGGCGCAGATCCCCCGTCGCAAGCCGATGTTCAGCGAGACGGAGTCACGCCAGCTCGCCGCCTACGTGCAATCGGTGGGCGGGGGCCCCGACATCCCCGCCGGACAGCTCGGCGATGGCAACCTCGCCCAGGGCGGCCGCCTCTTCCGGCTCAACTGCGCTTCCTGCCACAACTTCGTCGGCCAGGGCGGGGCGCTGTCCAGCGGTAAGTACGCCCCGCCGCTGAACAAGGCCAGCCCCAAAGTGGTCTACGAGGCGATGCTCTCCGGCCCGCAGAGCATGCCGGTTTTCGGCGACAATCAGATCGGGCCGCAGGAGAAGAACGACATCATCAGCTATCTCGAATCGCTCAAGCACGAGCGCGATCCCGGCGGCTTCTCGCTCGGCCGCGTGGGACCGGTGCCCGAAGGCATCGTGATCTGGCTGTTCGGCATCGGGGCGGTGCTACTCGCGACGCTGTGGATCGGAGTCAAGGCATGAGCACCCGGGTGCCCGACCGGCGTCCCGCCGACCGTCCGGACGGCGATTCCCAACGGCACCCCGTGGGGGAGACGCCGGAGCGCAGCCAACTCGACTGGGTCAAGGCCGGTGCCGCTGCGGACGGTGTCGAGCTCATCCACTACCGGCAACGCTATGTTGTGCCGGGCAGCAAGCTGGAGCGGCGGGCCGAGCGCAAGGTCGCCTTCTGGCTTCTCGTCGCGTTCGTGGGCGGCGTCGGTTTCCTCGTAGTCATGATCGCCTGGCCATGGCACTACGTGAGCGGGCGTGGCGTCACCTTCCTGTTCACGCCGCTGCTCGGGGTCTTCCTCGCGCTGGCCCTGGGCGGCCTGGGCATTGCCGCCATCGGATTCGCCAAATGGCTGCTGCCCGATGAGGAAGCCTTGCAGGAACGCCATGACGGCTCCTCCGACGAGTTCGACCGGCGGAGCACTGCTGCGTCGATCTCGGAGATGGTCGACGCCTCACAGCTCGGGCGTCGCAAGCTGATCGTCGGCACCATGGGCCTGTCCTTTCTCGGACTCGGTGCCGTCGCCATCGCCCCACTTCTGGGTTTGATCAACAAGCCGGGCAAGAAGCTGTTCACGACCCCCTGGAAGAACGGCATCCGCCTCGTGCGTGACGACGGCACGCCGATCAAGCCGGCCGACCTCAAGCCCGGAGCGCTGCAGACGGTTTTTCCCGACGTCCCGGGTGGCAACCTCGCCTCGGATACGGCGACGATGCTGATCCGGTTGCGCCCGACGGAGCAGGTCAAGATCCGCCCCGGACGCTCCGGCTACCACTACGGCGACTACTACGCCTACTCCAAGATCTGCACACATGCCGGCTGCCCGGTCAGCCTGTACGAGCAGCAGGACAACCGGTTGCTCTGCCCCTGCCACCAGTCACAGTTCGACGTCCTGGACGGCTGCCGGCCCATCTTCGGCCCGGCCAGCCGATCCCTGCCCCAACTGCCGATCGACGTTGACAACGAGGGATACTTCATAGCGAAGAGCGATTACAAGGAGCCGGTCGGTCCGGCATTCTGGGAGCGCAAATGAAGATCGACGAGGCGCCGGGGGCCACGGCCGACTGGGTTGACGAGCGGTTCTCTCCGGCCGGCCCGCTCCGGCGGACGTTCAACAAGGTATATCCCGACCACTGGTCGTTCATGATCGGGGAGATTGCGCTCTACTCCTTCATCATCTTGTTGGTCACCGGGACCTATCTGACGCTGTTCTTCAACCCGTCGCAACAAGAGGTCATCTACCACGGCAGCTACCTCCCGCTGCGCGGCATCAGCATGACCCAGGCCTATGCCTCGACGCTGAACATCTCGTTCGACGTCCGCGGCGGACTCATCATGCGGCAGATCCATCACTGGGCCGCGTTGATGTTCGTGGCGGCGATCGTGGTGCACATGTTCCGGATCTTCTTCACCGGTGCGTTCCGCAAGCCGCGCGAGGTCAACTGGCTGATCGGTGTGACCTTGTTGCTGCTCGGCATTCTCGAGGGCGTCGCCGGCTACTCACTGCCCGATGACCTGCTGTCCGGCACCGGCCTGCGGATTATCTCCTCGATTATCTTGTCGATCCCGGTGGTCGGCTCCTGGCTGTCTTTCCTGGTGTTCGGTGGTGAGTATCCCGGGGAGCTCATCATCGGACGGCTCTACATCGCCCATGTGCTGCTCGTGCCGGGCATCCTGCTGGCCTTGATCAGCGCCCACCTGGCCATCCTGGTGAAGCAGAAGCACACCCAGTTCCCCGGCCCGGGACGGACCGAGCACAACGTGGTCGGCGTCCGGATGTTCCCGACGTTCGCCGTCAAGGGCGGCGGCTTCCTGATGCTGGTCTTCGGCGTCCTTGCACTGCTCGGTGGCATCGCCCAGATCAACCCGATCTGGCTGTACGGGCCCTACAGCCCTGCGGTCGTCAGCGCGGGCTCCCAGCCGGACTGGTATGTCGGCTTCTTGGACGGGTCCACCCGCCTATGGCCGGATTGGGAGATCCGGACACTCGGGCACACCCTCCCGGCCATCTTCTGGCCTACGGTCGTGCTGCCGGGGATTCTTTTCACGCTGCTGGCGCTGTACCCGTTCCTCGAGGCCCGCTTCACCAAGGACCGTGCGTACCACAACCTGCTCCAGCGCCCTCGGGACATGCCCGGTCGAACGGCGCTCGGCGCGATGGCCATCGGCTTCTACGTGACGCTGCTCATCTCCGGGGGCAACGACCTGATTGCGGTGCAGTTCGACATCAGCCTGAACGCCATGACCTGGATCGGTCGGATCGGGCTGCTCGTCGTGCCGCCGACCGCCTACTGGCTCACGCACCGGATCTGTCTCGGGCTGCAGCAGCACGACCGTGAGGTGCTCGCCCACGGCGTGGAGACCGGCATGATCCGCCGGTTGCCCTCCGGGGAGTTCATCGAGATCCACCAGCCGCTCGGCGAGATCGACGCCCATGGACACGCCGTTCCGCTCGAGTATGCCGACACCCCGGTCCCGAAGCGCCTGAACCAACTGGGCTTGGCCGGCCGGTCGATCCGAGGATTTTTCACTCCGATCGAGGAGCCGCGGGCGGCCGGCGGCGACAACGAGCCGCATGTGGATCTCGGTACGCAGCGCGAGCACCCGCGGGAGCTCACCGGCGTCGACGACTAGGGCGTGTCTGACGGATCGTTGAGCCAGAACAGCACGATGCTCGCGACGACGACTCCAGATCGGTAGTTACGGGCGTGCTTGTCATACCGGGTGGCGACTCCGCGCCAGCCTTTGAGC
>JAABUL010001257.1_pt1 | contig 49260 bp, 42 predicted proteins | sample 5559151 | NCBI WGS metagenome assembly JAABUL01 (sample SAMN10711876, study PRJNA513368) | rock metagenome | isolation source: Antarctica rocks | place: Antarctica: Victoria Land, Pudding Butte sud
GGCGGTGCCTGCCAGCTCACCGGCATGCCCGAGGCCGCGCGCCGCATCCTGTCGCCGCAGGTGCGCATCGGCCGGCCTCTGGGCATCCAGGGCCTGCCCGAATCCGCCAAAAGCCCCGCGTTCGCGGCCGGGGTCGGCCTGCTGATCTACCCCCAGGTGGCCAGCATCGAGCACTTCGAGCCGCGGCGGGACGTGCCCATGCAGGCGACCGGCACGGACGGCTACATGTCGCGCGTCAGCCGCTGGCTGAAGGATAGTTTCTGACAGGAATCCCGGGCGGCGGCGGCTGCCCGGTTCGGGGCGATGGACAGCAATCAGGGCCGATGCGAGCGGCCCGAAGTAACGAGAGGCCAAGCGATGACGATCAATCTGAAACTGCCCGAACTTCGGGAATTGAAGCCCCGCATCATGGTGTGCGGCGTCGGTGGCGCCGGGGGCAACGCGGTCAACAACATGATCGTGTCGGGCCTCGTCGGGGTCGACTTCATCGTGGCCAACACCGATGCCCAGGCGCTGACCAGTTCCAAGGCGGAGCGCATCATCCAGATGGGCCTGCAGGTCACCGAAGGCCTCGGTGCCGGCTCGCAGCCCGAGGTCGGCCGCGCCGCCGCGGAGGAAGCCATCGAAGAGATCCGCGACCACCTCGCGGGCGCCCACATGTGCTTCGTGACGGCCGGCATGGGCGGCGGCACCGGAACCGGCGCCGCTCCCGTCATCGCTCGTACGGCGCGCGACATGGGCATCCTGACCGTGGGCGTGGTGACCAAGCCGTTCCAGTTCGAGGGCGCGCGTCGCGCCCGCGTGGCCGAGGCCGGCATCGATGAGCTGCAGAAATCGGTCGACACGCTGATCTGCATCCCGAACCAGAACCTGTTCCGGGTCGCCAACGAACGCACCACCTTCGCCGACGCCTTCTCGATGGCCGACCAGGTGCTCTACTCGGGCGTCGCCTGCATCACCGACCTCATGGTCAAGGAAGGCCTGATCAACCTCGACTTCGCCGATGTCCGCGCCATCATGCGCGAGATGGGCAAGGCCATGATGGGCACGGGCGAGGCCTCGGGCGACAAGCGTGCCATCCTGGCGGCCGAGGCCGCCATCGCCAATCCGCTGCTCGACGAAGTGTCGATGAAGGGCGCCCGCGGTCTCCTCATCTCGATCACGGGCGGCAATGATCTGACCCTCTACGAGGTCGACGAAGCCGCGAGCCGCATCCGCCAGGAGGTCGACGAGGATGCCAACATCATCCTGGGCGCCACCTTCGACTCCAACCTCGACGGCATCGTGCGCGTCTCGGTGGTGGCGACCGGCATCGACCAGCCGCTCGGCATCAAGGATCTGAACAGCGGGGAGTTGCGCATCGCCGAGGTCGCCCAGAAGCTTCGCGCCCAGACTGCAGCCCGACAGGACGCCATTTCGCGTTCTGTCATGACCTCGGAGGCCCCACCGTCGGCCTATGACGCTGCCGCGGCGGCCGCGCCCGCCCAGCAATTTGCGGCCCCGCAGAGTTTCGCGGCCCCGCAGTACAACGGCTACGCGTCCCAGTCGCCGATCGCGGGCGACGTCGAAATCAAGGCCGTTTCGGCCCCGAAGGGCGCCAGCTTCGCGCCCCCGCCGCCCGAGCCCGTCCGCCAGGACTATCACGACAACGGGCCGTTCATCCCGCCCGCACCCGTACAGCCCCAACGGGCGCAGCGCATGCCGCAGATCGAGGACCTGCCCTTGCCGGTCCAGCACCAGATCCGGGCGCAACGCGGCGAGCCTGCCACCGAGCCGCAGGTCTCGGATACCAAGCGCCGCACGTTGCTGGAGCGGCTCGCTTCGTTCGGCATGAGCCGCCAGGACGAGGTGGCAACCCAGCCGCCCGTGCGTCCTGCAGCCCCGCAGCCCGCGCCCCGTCTGCCCCCGGCACCGGTGCATTATGCGCCGCCACAGCAAAACCAGGCACCGCGAGCGCCGCAGCCGGGGTCGCCGGGTTCGGAATACGGCAAAAGACCGGTGCAGCAGGCTCTGCCGCGCCATGCCGGTGGTCCGACCGACCAGCACGGCCGCGCCCTGCCGCCGGCCCGGTCCTTCGAGGACGACCAGCTCGAAATCCCGGCCTTCCTGCGCCGCCAATCGAACTGACGATCCACCACGACCAGGCCAGTAAGCACCACCGCCCGGCTCCGGGCGGTGGTGCTTAACGTGTTGCCGAACAACGAAAATACCCTGTCCAAGACTTTGTAAAAATCGATGGATCTTTTGTAACAGAACGTAAGAAAGCGTGATTTGGCGCAATGGTGAGTTCCGCGTAATGGTTCTTGCCGACGAAGGCGACGCGGTGCGCTTACAGGGCGACCCCTGTACGCGACGCTGCGAACGGACCGGACGGCCAGCCGAGATTGTGGCACCAGCCGGTTTGGAATGCGGAGACGGACGGGCAGGCCTCAGCGCCGTGAACGTCGCGCTGGCCGCGCCAGTGGAGCAGGGTGGCATGAAGTTTTCGAAGCAGACGACCCTGCGCAGGCGTTTTGTCCTGACCGGCCATGGGGTCCATTCGAATGCTCCCGTCACCCTGGTTCTCAACCCTGCCGACTCCGACAGCGGCATCGTCTTCCTCCGGACCGGCCTCCCCGAAGGCGCCACTCGACGCATCGAGGCCAAGTGGTCCCGGGTGTCCGCGACCGACCTCTGCACCGTGCTGGGCGACGTGTCGTTGGGGTCGGTCTCGACCGTCGAGCATCTGATGGCCGCGTTGACGGGGCTCGGCATCGACAATGTCGTGGTCGAGATCGACGGGCCCGAAATCCCGATCATGGACGGTTCGGCCGCCGTCTTCGTCGCGGCAATCGATAAAGCCGGCGTCAAGACGCTGTCGGCGCCCCGACGCTATATCAAGGTCCTCAAGCCCGTGCGGATCGAGCGCGGCCGCTCCTTCTCCGAACTCCGGCCCGCCGAGGCCGGCTTCTCGCTTGACGTCGAGATCGACTATGCGGTCGAGGCGATCGGTCGCCAGCGCAAGACCCTCACCCTCTCGCCCCCGACCTTCCGTCGCGAGCTCAGCCGAGCCCGGACCTTCGGGTTGCTGCGCGATGTGAAGCGCCTCTGGGAACTCGGCTTCGCTCTCGGATCCTCGCTCGACAACTCGGTCGCTGTCGACGAAGACCGTGTGCTCAACCCGGAGGGCCTGCGGTCGCGCGATGAATTCGTGTCGCACAAGATGCTCGACGCCGTGGGGGACTTGGCTTTGGCCGGTGCTCCGATTATCGGGAGCTATTCGGCATTCTGTCCCGGTCACAAGATGAACTTCCTGGTGCTCCAGGCGCTGTTTTCCGATCATTCGGCCTACAGCCTGATCGAGGAGCCTGTGCGGGCCAGCTCGGGATATGCTGATTTCGGCTACGCGCCTTCCCCGACCTTCGCTGCCGAGATCAACTGAGAGAGACCCGAGGACGCTGGGGTTTTACTCGTCAAAGGGTCGTCTCGGGGGCGGTGCGGGAATGCCTGCGCTGGCTTGTCCCCCATGTTGCGAAAGCGCAACGCAACACTTTTTTCATTGCCGCGAGCAGATCGGCGCGGATCCGGGAACACAATTCCACCCCGGCACGACCCTATTGCGTTCCGGACGATGGATCGTTTTCCCGGCGATGGTATTCGCCGCTTCACAGCAGATCGAGCCTACCAGATGGTGTCTGACCGGTTCCGAATGGCCATGCGCGCGGCGCCTCTGACGGCGATCCTGGCGGTTCCGCTGGCCGGTTGTTCGGCGCTCGACTCCATCAATCCTTTCGGCCCCGGTGAAAAGTACGAGACCAAGATCCTGGCCGAAACGCCGGCGAACGATATCTACGACCAAGGATTGGCCCGCCTGCGTAAAAAGGATGGGCCGGGCGCTGCCAAGAAGTTCAGCGAACTCGAAAAGCAATATCCTTTTTCGGACTGGTCTCGCAAAGGTCTGATGATGTCGACCTTCGCCCAGTACGAGGCAGGCGATTACGACACTGCGATCGCGTCGGGCAAACGCTTTGCCCAGCTCTACCCGAATTCTCCGGATGCGCCTTATGCGCTCTATCTCGAAGCCATGTCTTACTATCAGCAGATCCCGGACATCTCCCGCGATCAGCAATCTTCCGTTCAGGCGCTTGATCTGTTCCAGCAACTAATTACCAAATATCCGACCTCAGAATATGCCGACGACTCGAAGTTCAAGATCCAGGTCACCCGCGATCAGTTGGCCGGCAAGGAAATGTCGACTGGTCGTTTCTATTTAGATCGCCGAAACTACACCGCGGCCATCAACCGCTTTCGTGAGGTTCTGGCCAAATATCAGACGACGCGTCACACTGAAGAGGCGCTGGAACGCCTGACCGAAGCCTATCTGGCGCTCGGTATCACCAACGAGGCTCAGACGGCAGCGGCCGTCCTCGGCCACAATTTCCCCGACAGTCCCTGGTACAAGGATGCCTTCGCCAGACTTCATGCGGATGGCCTGGAGCCGAACGAGGATCAGGCGTCTTGGATCTTTCGGACCTTTCACGGGCTCGGGCTGGGCTAGGTCTGTCGCCGGGCGGCAGGGCCTCGGGCGCGCCCGCCGCTGGTTCGCCACATGACGACCTGACGGGCATCGAACATGCTCGCCCAGCTTAGTATCCGGGACATCGTGCTGATCGACCGGCTGGACCTTCAGTTCGGACCGGGCCTCACGGTGCTGACCGGGGAGACGGGTGCCGGCAAGTCGATCCTGCTCGACGCGCTCGCGCTGGCGCTCGGCGGCCGCGGCGACGGATCGGCGGTGCGGCACGGCGAGAAGCAGGGACAGGTCACGGCCGTGTTCGACATCGCGGCGGACCACCCGGCCTGGGACGTGGTGCGGGCTCAGGACATCGAGCCCGAAGGCAGCCTGATCCTGCGCCGCCTCCAGCTGCCGGACGGCCGCACCCGCGCCTTCCTCAATGACGCGCCAATCAGCGCCCAGACACTGCGCGACGTCAGCCGGCGCCTGGTCGAGATCCATGGTCAGCACGACGAACGCGCCCTGGTCGACCCCGCCGCACACCGTGCCTTGCTCGACGCCTATGGGGCGCTCGACGCCAAGGCCGGCAAGGTCAGGGCCGCCTTCGCGGCCCGCAAGGCGGCCGAGCGGCTCTACGACGAGGAGCATGCCAGGATCGGCAAGGCCAGGGCCGATGCCGACTATCTCCATCACGTCCACGAGGAACTCGAGAGGCTGGCGCCGGAGGCCGGGGAAGAGGAGCACCTTGCCGAGCGGCGCACCGTCATGCAGCAGTCCGAGAAGGTCTCGGGCGACCTGCGCGACGCCTACGAGAGCGTCGGCGGAGAAGGTTCGCCCGCCGCCACGTTCGCGGCACTGCTGCGGCGGCTCGAACGCCGTGCCGTCCAGGCGCCGGACCTGATCGAGCCCTGCCTCAAGGCCCTCGACATCGTGCTCGTGGCGCTCGACGCCGCCACGGCGGCCTTCGAGGACGCGCTGCGGGCGGCCGATTGCGACCCGCGCGAGCTCGAGACCGTGGAGGAGCGGCTCTTCGCGCTGCGGGCCGCGGGCCGCAAGCATGGCGTCACGGTCGACGCCTTGCCGGCCTTGCTGGAGCGGTTCACGCAGGACATCGCGGCGCTCGATGCCGGAGAGACCCGGGTCGCCCAACTCGCCGCAGCAGTCGCGACGACGCGGGAGAGCTACCGCAAGGCGGCCGAAGACCTTTCCGAGGCGCGGCGCGGCGCATCGGCCAAGCTGGATGCGGCAGTGAGCCGCGAGCTCGGTCCCTTGAAGCTAGAGCGCGCGCGATTTTCCACGCAGATCGCCAGCGACCCCAAACAGGCGGGGCCGGAGGGGATCGATCGGGTCGAGTTCTGGGTGTCGACCAACCCAGGTACCCGTCCCGGTCCCCTCGCAAAGATCGCATCGGGGGGTGAACTCGCCCGCTTCATGCTGGCCCTCAAGGTGTCGCTGGCCGACCGCGGTTCTGCCCCGACGCTCGTCTTCGACGAGATCGATACCGGCGTCGGCGGTGCCGTCGCTGACGCGATCGGGTCGCGGCTGGCCCGGCTCTCGGCCAACATCCAGGTTCTGGCCGTCACTCACGCGCCCCAGGTGGCGGCGCGGTCGGCAAGCCACCTCAGAATTTCCAAGAGCGCCCTCAAGGGCCAGGAGCGGGTTGCGACCCGGGTGACTACGCTCGCGGACGAATCCCGCCGCGAAGAGATCGCCCGCATGCTGGCCGGCGCGACCGTGACCGAGGAGGCCCGCGCCGCCGCGCGCCGCCTGATCGAGACCGCGACGTGATAGTCAGGACCGGATAATGCAGACCGGCCCCGATGCTGCGGCCCCGGATCTTCGAGGCTGGACGGATAGGCCTGATGGGAGTGGCCAGACGCCGTAGAACCATCGGGGTTCCGTTGGACGGCAACAGGAGCGGAACGAACTCGGATGAAGCGCCTGAAGGCCGTGGCTGAGATCGCGCTGGATGCCTACTGGCGCCTGGCGGAGGACGATGGCTGGGCGATCGCCAGCCATCTCGCCATGTCGACCCTCACCTCGCTGTTCCCGTTCCTGATCTTCGTGACGGCGTTGGCAGGCTTCTTAGGCTCGGCCGAACTCAGCGAGAACGCCGCGGGTCTCATGTTCGACGTCTGGCCGCGGCAGGTGGCCGAACCGATCGCTCACGAGATCCACGCCGTTCTGACCACGGCGCGCGGCGGGCTGCTGACGATCGGCGGGTTCCTGGCCATCTACTTCTCGTCGAGCGGCGTCGAGGCTTTCCGGATCGGCCTCAACCGGGCCTATGGCGTTCGCGAACGGCGGACCTGGTGGGTGCTGCGGCTGGAGTCGATCGCCTATGTCCTGGTCGGAGCCGTGGCGCTGTTGGCGCTCGCCTTCCTGGTGGTGCTGGCGCCGCTGCTCTGGGGCGCCATCGTCACGCTCGCGCCCGAGTTGGAGCCGCTCAAGAACCTCGTGACCTTCGCGCGGTTCGGCCTCGTGTCCGTGATCTTGGTGCTGGCCCTGATCATTGCGCACAAGTGGCTACCGGCCGACCGGCGGACCTTCGGGCAGATCGCCCCCGGCATTGTGCTGACGGTGGTGCTGTCGCTTGTGTTCAGCATGGCGTTCGGCGCCTACCTGGCCGAATATGCGCGCAACTACGTGACCACCTATGGAGGCTTGGCCTCGGTGATGATCGCCCTGCTGTTCCTCTACGCGCTGGCCAGCATCTTCGTCTATGGCGGGGAACTCAACGCCGCCATCATCCGCCGCCGCAACGCCGCGCAGGCGGAGCCCCGCACGATCAGCAACGTCACCATGCTGTCGACCCGGCGCTCGCGATTTCCGAAGCCCTGAGGCGAATGCGGACGCGCGTTTGCTGTCATGAGGGAGGCACATCAAAGGACTAACGGTATGGATCCGGCTGGGCCAGAAAGGCTCCGACATAATGCGCCACCGCCTGCTCGAGCGGGGTGAAAGGCGCGTCGTAGCCGGCGCGTCGCAGGTGGTCGAGAGAGGCTTCCGTGAAGTACTGATAGCGGTCGCGCAGCGACACCGGCATGTCGATGTAGTCGATCTTCTCGGGCAATCCGAGCGCAGCGAAGACTGATCGAGTGAGGTCGCAGAAGCTGCGGGCCTGACCGGTCCCTACGTTGAAGATGCCCGATCGTCCTTGCGGGCCGAGGGCCCACATGATGACCGACACCGCGTCGCCGACATAGACGAAGTCGCGGCACTGCTGGCCGTCCGCGACGCCGCCCCGGTGGCTCTTGAACAGCGACACGCTCTCGCCGCGCAAGGCGGCTGGGACGATCTTCGCGACCACGCTCTTCATGTCCCCCTTGTGGTCCTCATTGGGGCCGAACACGTTGAAGAAGCGAAAGCCCGTGCAGCGAGGCGGCAGCCTGGTCTTGCGCGCCATGCGGTCCGCCACGACGATGTCGAACTGCCGCTTGCTCCACCCGTAGAGGTTCAGCGGCCTCAGCGCTTTCACGCGCTCCGGTTCGTTGTCATCCGCAAAGGACTGTTCGCCGTCGCCATAGACCGCGGCCGACGAAGCGTAAAGGAAGGGGACGCCGCGTTCCGTACAATGATCGAGCAGCCGCAGCGAGAGCGAGAAGTTGCTTTCGATCACCGCGTCGGCGTCCACGACCGTGGTGGCCGAGATCGCGCCCATGTGGATCACGGCGTCGAGATCCGGGTCGCCCTGCAGCCAGGACGCCAAGCCCTCGGGCTGGACGAAACCGGCGAAGCTGCGCTTGCCGAGATTACGCCATTTGTCGCCCGACCCCAGGCGATCGCACACGACCACGTCGTCGCGACCGACATCGTTCAGGCTAGCGACGACGTTGGAACCTATGAAGCCGGCACCGCCGGTCACGAGAATCATGCTGCCCACCTTGCATCGCGTCTCGAGCAGAGTCGATGTCGGACGATCCCGACCACCTCGGCCGCCACCGTGATCCGTGAGACCCTGAGATCGAGGTCGGCGGTCCGACGGCCTGACGCAGGCCACTTCCGCCGCGATGACACCGGATCGGGCACTCGTCCAGTCCGCTGCCGTCCGTCCCTCGCGGACGGCCTCTTCGGTCAGCCGCGCGCGCGCTGACGGATCATGAAGTTGTCGAAGGTGTATTCGCTGACCTGCCACCAGAGATACTGGTCTGCCCGAAACGCCAGGGCCGCGTCGAGCATGGATTTGAAACGCGGGTTGCCATCCGAGATGTCCCGGTAGACCTCGTTGGCCGCCTTGTAGGCGGCTTCGAGCAGGTCCTGCGGGAAGGCACGCAGTTCGGCGCCCGAGATCACGAGCTTCTTGAGCGCGCCGGGGTTGGCGGCGTCGTAGGATGCGAGCAGCGACGTGTGGGTGGCGAGCGCCGCCGTGCGCAGGGCGGCCTTGAAGGGTTCGGGCAGAGCATCGAACTTGCCCTTGTTGAACACGACATGCACGACGGAGCCACCGCGCCACCATCCTGGATAGTAATAATAGGGTGCGACTTTCTGGAGCTTGCCCTCCTCGTCGAGCTTGCTGTCGTCATAGGGGCTCACCCAGGTGACGGCATCGAGCGTGCCGGCGGCAAGGCCCGAGACGATGTCGCCGCGTGCGGTCTGTTCGGGCACCGCCCCGAGCTTCTGCAGCACGCGGCCCGCCAAGCCCCCCGTCCTGATCTTGAGGCCGGCAAGATCCGCGACCGACTTGATCTCGCGACGGAAGAAACCGCCCATCTGGGCTCCGGTATTGCCGGCCGGAAAGGCCAGCACACCGTAATCGGCCAGGAACGCGTTGGTCAGGTCGTTGCCGCCGCCGCCGAGCGCGAAGGCGGTCTGCTCGCGGGCATTCATGCCGAACGGGAATGCCGTGGACAGTGCGAAGGCCGGGTCCTTGCCGTAGGAATAGTCGAGCGCCGTCTGGCAGGCCTCGATGGTGCCGGCCTGCACGGCGTCGAACGCCTGCAGCCCCGGCACGATCTCGCCCGGCGGTGACAGGTCGATCTTGAACCGGCCGCCCGTGATCTGGCCGACCTGCCGGCAGAACGACTCGGCCCCTCCGTAGAGGAGGTCGAGCGACTTCGGGAAGCTCGACGTCAATCGCCACGTCACTTCGGGCTCGGCGGTCTCGGCCTCTGCCGAACCCGACGCCAGAACGGCGGCGCCAAGGGCCGCCGATGTCATGAACCGCCGCCGCCCGATTGCCTCGCCCATGCCGGGCCTCCTGTTCGCACGACGCAAGGAAGCGCCCGTCTTTCCGAGTCTGCCGCCAGCGCCGAAGGGGTGTCTGCCTGATGTCAGGTTACAGGCGCACGTGACGTATGGTCATTCCATGACGATCCGCGGTGCGGGCCGGCTTCGCGAGCCCTGCAGGGTTGCCAGCAGACGCTCGGCAATTCCCATATAGGCCTGCGCGTGCGGCCCCTGCGGCTCGGCCACCACGACGGGACGCCCTGCATCGGATGTCTCGCGGATGGTGATCGCCAGAGGGACTTCCCCGAGGTAGGGCACCCCGAGCCGCTCAGCCTCGTGCTGGGCGCCGCCGTGCGAGAAGATGTCGGATCGCGTGCCGCAATGCGGGCAGATGAACGTGCTCATGTTCTCGACGATGCCGAGGATCGGCACTTCGGTTCGGCGGAACATCGCGATGCCGCGCCGCGCGTCGATGAGAGCCAGATCCTGCGGGGTCGACACGATCACGGAGCCGGCCAGCGGAACGGATTGCGCCATGGTGAGCTGGGCGTCCCCGGTGCCGGGCGGCATGTCCACCACCATGATGTCGACGTCGCCCCAGGCGACCTCGCGCAGCATCTGCGTGATGGCCGACATGACCATCGGACCCCGCCAGATCATCGGTGTCTCTTCCTCGACCAGGAAGCCGATCGACATGATCTTCAGGCCGAAAGCCTCGAGCGGCCGCATGATCTTGCCCTCGATGACGTCCGGCTTCTGCTTCAAGCCGAACAACCGCGGCATGGACGGCCCGTAGATGTCGGCATCGAGCACCGCGACCTTGTTGCCGAGGTTGCGGAGCGCCAGCGCGAGATTGGCCGACGTCGTCGATTTTCCCACCCCGCCCTTGCCGGACGCCACGGCGATGATCGTCTTGACGCCCGGCACGCCTAGCGCCGTGCGGGCCGCCTGGGCTTTCGGCCCAGGGGATGGGGCCGCGCCCGCCCGAGACGTCGACGCTCCCGGAGCACCCACGGCAGGGCCGTGTCCGTGAGCATGATCATGGGCGTGCCCGTGGGCCTGGGGCGCAGCGGCGACCTTGGCTTTCTGAGACGTCAGTGTCACGAACGCCCGACCCACCCCCGGCACCGCCGACACCGTTTGCTCCACGGCAGCGCGCAACGGCTCCGAGCCGGCCGCCTGATCGGCATCGACCTCCAGCGACACGAAGACACGATCCTCGCGCACCACGACCCCGCCGAGCGCGCCCGACTGGGGCAGAGGCGTGCGACCGTCGGGTCCCGACACACCGGCCAGAGCCGCGAGAACGTCCGCTTGAGACAGCATGGTGATCCAATCCGGGGCGACGGGCCGTCCGCGTCTCGACGCCCACGGCCCCCGCGTCACAACACCCTTACAGCTTCAGCGGCACCTTTGGAACGGAGCCCCCGCCGGATTCGGAGGACGGAGCCTCCGGCTCCTCGCCGCTGTCCTCGTCCTCGTCGACCCGGGTCTTGCCCTTGACGCGCTTGCCATCGACATCGCGCTTCTTGCCCGCCTCGACGATGTCGCGCTCGGGGCGCGGCAGGACGGGTCCTTCCGGATAGACGAAGTCGAGCGTTCTGGTGCCGGTCTCGTCGGTCACCACCACGACCCGAACGGCGCCGCCGTTCTTGAGCTTGCCGAACAGCACTTCGTCGGCCAGCGGCGTCTTGATCTTGGCCTGGATCACGCGGGCCATCGGCCGCGCCCCCATGGCCTCGTCGTAGCCGTGCTCGACCAGCCACTTGCGCGATTCATCCGTCAGCTCGACCGTCACGTTGCGATCCGCCAGCTGCGCTTCGAGCTGCAGGATGAATTTGTCGACCACCTTGGCGATGACCTCCTCGGGAAGGCGGCCGAACGCCACGATGGCATCGAGACGGTTCCTGAACTCGGGCGTGAACAGCTTGTTGATCGCGTCGAGATCGTCGCCTTCACGCTTCTGGCGCGTGAAGCCGACCGCCTCACGGGCCATGTCGGCCGCACCCGCATTCGTGGTCATGATCAAGATGACGTTGCGAAAATCGATCGCCTTGCCGTTGTGGTCCGTCAGCTTGCCATGATCCATGACCTGCAACAGGATGTTGTAGAGGTCTGGATGGGCCTTCTCGATCTCGTCAAGCAACAGCACGGAATGGGGGTGCTGGTCGATGGCGTCCGTCAGCAAACCGCCCTGGTCGAAACCGACATAGCCGGGAGGCGCACCGATCAGCCGACTGATCGTGTGGCGTTCCATATATTCCGACATGTCGAAGCGGATCAATTCGACGCCCAGGCTGGCCGCCAACTGCTTCGCGGCTTCCGTCTTGCCCACGCCGGTCGGACCCGAGAACAGGTAGGAGCCGATCGGTTTCTCGCCGTCGCGCAGGCCTGCGCGGGCCAGCTTGATGGCCGACGTGAGCGCATCGATGGCCTTGTCCTGCCCATAGACCACGCGCTTCAGGGTCTGGTCGAGATGCGCCAGCACTTCGGCGTCATCCTTCGACACGGTTTTGGGCGGGATCCGGGCCATGGTGGCGATGGTGGCTTCGATTTCCTTGATGCCGATCGTCTTCTTGCGGCTGCGCTCGGGCAGCAGCATCTGGGACGCGCCCGTCTCGTCGATGACGTCGATGGCCTTGTCGGGCAGCTTGCGGTCGTTGATGTAGCGGGCCGAGAGTTCCACCGCGGCCTTCACGGCCTCGCTCGTATATTTGACCTTGTGGAACTCCTCGAAATAGGGCTTCAGCCCCTTCATGATCTCGACCGCATCCGGGATCGACGGCTCGTTGACGTCGATCTTTTGGAAGCGCCGGACCAGGGCTCGATCCTTCTCGAAGTACTGACGATATTCCTTGTAGGTCGTGGATCCGATACAGCGTAGCGCGCCCTGCGCCAGGGCGGGTTTCAGCAGGTTCGACGCATCCATGGCACCGCCGGACGTGGCGCCGGCACCGATCACCGTATGGATCTCGTCGATGAAGAGAATCGCGTTCTTGTGGTTCTCGATCTCCTTCATGACCTGCTTCAGGCGCTCCTCGAAATCGCCCCGGTAACGGGTGCCGGCCAACAGGGTGCCCATGTCGAGCGCGAACACGGTCGCATCGGCCAGGACCTCCGGAACCTCGCTCTTGATGATCTTGCGGGCGAGCCCCTCGGCGATCGCGGTCTTGCCGACGCCGGGGTCCCCGACCAGCAACGGATTGTTCTTCTGCCGGCGGCACAGTACCTGGATGGTGCGCTGCACCTCGGTCTCGCGGCCGATCAGCGGATCGATGCGGCCGTCCTTGGCCTTCTTGTTGAGGTTGACGCAATAAGCCTCGAGCGCCCCGTCCTTTTTCTTGGAGTCGTTTTGCTCCTTGCCGTCCTTGCCGTCGCGCGCCTCCTCGTCGTCGGCGCCCCGTGGCGACTTCGAACTGTCGGCCATGCCGGGGCGCTTGGCGATCCCGTGGCTGATGTAGTTCACGGCGTCGTAGCGCGTCATGTCCTGCTCCTGCAGGAAATAGGCGGCATGGCTCTCGCGCTCGGCGAAGATGGCCACCAGCACGTTCGCGCCCGTGACCTCTTCGCGGCCGGACGACTGCACGTGGATGTGGGCACGCTGGATCACGCGCTGGAACCCTGCGGTAGGCTTGGCGTCGTCGTGGCCGTCCGACACCAGGTTTTCGAGTTCGTGCTCGACATAGTCGACGACCTGCTTCTTCAGCACGTCGACATCGACCGAACAGGCCTTGAGCACCGCGGCCGCATCCGTGTCCTCGGTAAGCGCCAGCAACAGGTGTTCCAGGGTGGCATATTCATGGTGCCGATCGTTGGCCAGGGCCAATGCGCGGTGGAGGGACTGTTCGAGTGATCGGGAAAACGCTGGCATGATGGCGACCGCCTTTCACTTCTTTTCCATGATGCATTGCAGAGGATGCTGGTGCTTCCGCGCGAAATCCATCACCTGGGTAACTTTGGTTTCGGCGACCTCGTAAGTGAAGACGCCGCATTCCCCCACGCCATGATGATGGACGTGGAGCATGATCCGGGTCGCGTCGTCCGGCCCCTTGTTGAAATAGACGCGCAACACCTCGACGACGAACTCCATCGGCGTGTAATCGTCGTTGAGCAACAACACACGGTACATGCTGGGCCGCTTCGTCTGCGTTTTCGGCCGGGCGATGACCGCCGTGCCGGACCCGTCACCGCCCTTGCGCGGCTCCTTGGGACCAGCAGGCCCGGCGACGGTCGCGATGGCACCGGGTCGGGCAAGGACATCGTCGGTCGCGCAAACGGTCACGGTCTAGAGTTCCTCGTCGAACGCAGGGAGCGCGAACGATGGCGCACCCCGATTCACAATGTACGGCTCTGATTCCCGCTTCGCTAGGGGCAGGACAGAGGCGCTTCGTCATCCTTGACAAAACGCCGGCCGCGACGGCCCGCACGACGCTGGCGCGAGCCGAACGGCGCGGAGTTTGCGGGGCACATGATGGACGTAGCGGCCGCAGACCTGTCGCCCCGTGTCGGCCGATCGTGGCAGTCTCTCAAGTCTCGGCTGCACCTCCAGGGCGCGCGACACGACGGCCGCCGAGGCGGTCGCGCCCTCGGTTCCGGCTCTTGCCCTAGCTCTGCCTGTGTTCGACTGTCTTGAACACGATGGTGGCTCGGAATGTCGGGCCTGTCACCGACACTGGATCTCGTGGAAAGCTTGCTCACGTGTTCGCGCCCCTCATGTCTTTGCAGACAACATGCCGCCGACTGAACTGTGCACAGCACAGGTTCGATGGACCTCGATCTATTCCGGCCATCCATCATTAACCGCGGTGTAACTGCGATCCCCTAGGGTCTCGGACTGTGCCCTTTCGATCACGGGTGTTCCGCCGACGGCGGTTCCCTTGATCGACCGTCGCTGGTTCGGAGCGGGGATGAGTTTGATGGTCGTGCGTGACGTCGGTAGGTTCTGCGTGGGACGATTAGTGCCGGCGGCAGCCGTGACCTTGAGCTTGATGGCAGCGAGCCCTGCCGATGCGCGCGGACGCCATTATTTTCACCGCCATGCCCGCAGCCAGCACGTGGCGCATTCCGCCCGCGTGGCTTTCGGCAACAATGCGCCGAACTTTTCTGCCATCGTGATCGACGCGAATTCCGGCCGTACGCTCTACGGCGTGAACGAGGATGCGCCTCGGCACCCGGCCTCCATCACCAAGGTGATGACGCTTTATCTCCTGTTCGAGCAGATGGATAAGGGCCGCGTTTCGCTCGACACCTCTCTCCAGGTCTCGACCCATGCCGCCGGGCAGTCGCCGACCAAACTCGGCGTGCCGGCGGGCTCGACCGTCTCGGTCGACACGGCCATCAAGGCCATCGTCACGCGTTCGGCCAACGACATGGCCGTGACTGTGGCCGAGAACCTCGCCGGCGACGAAGTCACCTTCGCCCGCCTCATGACCGAGAAGGCCCACAGCCTCGGCATGAACCACACCTACTACCACAACGCATCCGGCCTGCCCGACATGCGGCAGATCACGACGGCCCGCGACCTCACCATCCTGGGCCGCGCCATCCACGACCGCTTCCCCCGCTATTACAGGTTTTTTTCGACCCCCAGCTTCGTCTATCGCGGCCAGGTCATCACCAGTCACAACCACCTGATGGCCCGCATGTCGGGCATGGATGGCATCAAGACCGGTTATACCAATGCCTCGGGCTTCAACCTGCTGAGCTCGATCCAGCGGGGCGGCCGCCACGTCGTGGCGGCGGTGATGGGCGGCAAGTCAGCCGCGGGTCGCGACAACATCATGGAATCGCTACTGGAGTCGCACTTCGAGGAGGCCTCGGCCACCCCGGCCAACCATGTGGCCCAGGGCAGCCCCGTGGAGGAGGCCGCCGCAACGCCGCATGAGGCGGCACCCGAGCCTCAGCCCGTCGAGCGCGATCTGCCGCGTAGCCGCGCGGAGGTCGCGCAAGCCGACGACAGCGAAGACGGCGCCCCCGTCGAACGGCATCCGCCGCGCGGACCGAGCTTGATCGCACCTGAAATGGCCGTTCCCGTGGCGGATCGCCCGGTCGAGCACATCCATCTCGCCGCCCTCAACGCCGAAACGCCGAAAGCGCCGCCGGCTCATGCGATGGATGACAAGCCGCGCCCGGCTTTCATCGCCGGCGCCCCGAGACCCATCGAGAGGAGCCGTCTATCCGGGCCGCTCGGGGCGGGCGAGCGCGGCAAACAGGTGGGCGACGGGTCCACGAGCCACAGGGTCTTGGTGGCCACGACCAAGACCTCGACGGTCGCCACTGCGACGCCGTCAAGCCTTCACTGGGTCACGGGCGCCCCCCCGGCCCGACTGGGCTCCACCGCTCCTGAAGTCAAGGTCACGGCGGCCAGCAAGGCACAACCGATCAGCTTCACGGCTGGCCGGGACAGGCCGGGCAGTGACAAGACCGGCAGCGACAAAACCGGCAGTGTCGCGGATGCCAGGAACCTGCGCGGCGACAAATCCCGCGAGGAATCCCACCCGCCGGTCGCCAAAGGCGCGTGGGTCATCCAGATCGGCGCGACCGACAATGCCGGCGAGGCCGCCGACCTGTTGACCCGTGCCCGCTCCGAAGGCCGTTCGGCTCTCTCCTCCGCCAGACCCTTCACCGAAAAGATCCAGAAGGGCGATGCGACCCTCTACCGGGCACGCTTTGCCGGGCTCGACCCGTCGGAAGCCGAAACCGCCTGCAAGACCTTGAAACGATCCGGCTTCGCCTGCTTCGCGACGCGGAACTGAGCCCCTGCGGCGTGCGGCAGACGGGTGAACCAAGTCGTCCACGATCCATCTTCCCTCTAGCGGACCATCATCGATGTCGTCGCATCAGGATGTCTTTGGCCTCGTTGACCCGGGCCGCCAGATCGGTCGACCCGCCATGGTCGGGATGGGCCTTCTTCATCACGTTCCGGTGTGCGCGCGCGACTTCCTCCCGGCTCGCGCCCTCGGCGAGACCAAGAAGTTCGTAGGCCTCCTCCTCCGACATGGCGTTCGACCGGCCCCGAGGCGCGCCGGTATCCGAGCCTTTGCGACGCCCCGCGTGTCGCTCGTGCTGTGCTGCAATACGCCAACCGGGAAACCGGCGGTCGAAATAAGCCTCTAGGAGCCGGGCTCCCTCATGGTCGGCCGACTGGCAGAAGCCGTAGAGTTCGCCGAGGCGGTCTCGATCGAGCTGTTCGAGGCGAGAGCCCTCGAACAGCCCTGCCAGCACCAGACCGCGCATCGCGCCTGTGGCATGGTCGAGTTCCATCTCGATCGTGGCGGAGCGGACGCGGGACATGCGACCGCGCTTCGGACCCCGCCTCATGCCTGCACGCATGCTGCTCCACGGCGATGCCCGCCGGCCTGTGAACAGCCAGAAACCAAGCCCTCCGAACCCGAGCGCCAGCCCGATCTGCCCGCGTGTCAGCAGCAGGAGGGCGAAGATCATCAGCACCGTGCCGCCGCCCTGTCTCATGCGCCGAGCCATGGCGGCCGGACTCGCGCGCATGAATTCGCGCATCAGCATGGATCCGACCCACAACAGGACCACACCGGCGACGAGAGGGATCATCGGGACCGTCCAGGCTCAGCGGATCTGCGACAGCAAGAGCTTGGCGGCGCCTGGATCCGCCGTTCTGGCCTGGGCTTCCAGCGCCAGGGACCCGCCGGCCGCGTAGGCGGCAGCGGCCGATAGAAGGGCTCCCAGCTTGCCGGGTGCCGACGCGTCGAAGACCGCGTAGGCGCCCCCGGTCAGCCTTACGATTTCCTTGAAGCAGCGCGCCGCAGCGGAGTCTTCGCCCTCGTGGAACATGAAAACCTTCAATCCGAGCAGCGCAAGTTCGCCCGCCTTGGCGCAGAGCGGGTCGACCCGCTCCTCGACGGCGTCGCCGACATAGACGAGCGCGCCCGTTCTGGCCTTGCGGGCCTCGGCGAGCGCATGGGTCAGAACGCGCCCGATCTGGGTGTTGCCGCCCTCGACCCGGATGCGGCTCATCAGCCGGTCGAGGCCCGCACCGCCCGAGACGAACGCGGAGGCCTTGCATTCGCGGAAGCCGCGGAAATAGACGAGTTGCACATCGAGCCCGCCGAGTTTGGCAGCCGTGTCGAACATGCGGCCCTGCAGCGCGATCGCGGCATCCCAGGTCGGCTGGCGGCTCATCGTCGCGTCGAGCGCGAAGATGAGCCGGCCGCGTCCGGTGCCGGCCGCCGGCCGCGTCACCGTCCGGCCGGCCTGATCGAGAAAGCTGTCCACCGCCGAAGCCTTTGAAGCTGCAGCGCGGTCGATCGAACGGCGGTCATCGGACGGAGACAAGCTATGACCTCGAGCGTCGGAGCTGCAGATCGGATGATAGATCGTGCGGCCCCGCTCCGATCTCAAGCCGGCGCCCGGCACCAACCACGCCCTCGCGCCACACGCCGCAGCCGCACCCGGAACCGCAAGGGCAGCAGTCGACCGCGCCCGATTAGCCCGAAGCGACGGGGTCGGTGGTCAGATCAGGCCCAGATCGCGCAACTCCCGCCGCAGCCCCTCCGGCATCGCCACCACCTCGGGGTGGCCGCGGCCGAGGTCGGCCGGCACGTCCGTATGAGTCATGTAGCGCCAGCCCTGGAACGGCCGGCAGGGCCGCGTCTCGACCTCGACGAGCAGGGGTTCGAGCACGAGGTGGCAGCGGCCGACCCCATCGGCATCCTTGAAAGGGCGAACGTCGACCAAGGCCTGACGCACCGCGACCTGACCCTTGATGACCCAATACAAAGAGCCTCCCTGCAAGAGTTCGACCGTACGCTTGGGCACCATGCGGGTGGTATGGCGCTGTTCCGCGGGTTGGCCGGCTCGGCGCTGCTCACGGAGGCGAGACGCAATCCAGCCTTCGAGGTCTGCGACACTGTCGGCGCCAACGCAGAGTTTCAGCAGATGAAGCGGCATGGCCCGGTTCTGGCCCGGAGGCCGCGACGGCGCAAGCCGCCCCGCAAAAGACATGTGGGCGCCCGAGATGAGGAAGCGCAACCTTGACCCTGGCTATCGCATTGTGGCTTTCAGGGTGGGCTAGATGGGTTTGAGAGCGCGCGACCTCGTGGACCGCGGTCTCGGCGCGGGAGAGTCGTCCATGTCGAATACCAGTCGCCGGTCAGTGTTGATGGGGGCTGCGAGCCTCGCCGGCCTCGCCTTGATGCCGCTGCGCTCCGCCTGGGCCCAGGAGGTCGAGGCCGAGGAGATCTACGGCGCCATCAAGACCGAGCCGTTCCCGGTCCGCGGGATCGACGTCTCCAGGGTCAATCCCCGTTTTCTGCGAATGCTGGTCGATTATCCGACCGCGCAGCCGCCCGGCACCATCGTGATCGACCCGGCCCACCACTTCCTCTATCTGGTGATCGAGAATGGCCAAGCCATTCGCTACGGCGTCGGCGTGGGTCGCGAGGGCTTCTTGTGGTCGGGCGTCGCCAGCATCCAGGCCAAGCGCGAATGGCCGGATTGGTATCCTCCCAAAGAGATGTTCGCGCGCCAGCCCGAGATCGTCGACCATATGGCGAAACTGCAGAGCGGCATCGGCATGCACGGCGGTCCCGGCAACCCGCTCGGCGCCCGCGCCATGTATCTCTACAAGGATGGCAAGGACACGCTGTTCCGCATCCATGGAACGATCGAGCCCTACACGATCGGCACCAGCGTGTCGTCGGGCTGCATCCGCATGATGAACCAGGACGTGCTCGACCTCTACTCGCGGGTCGACCTCGGGAGCAAGGTCGTGGTGCTGGGCGATGCGCAGCCGACCAACCAGCAGGTGTCGCAGGAGAGCCCGAGTCAGAGCCCTCGCCGCCGCATCGCGCGACCCACGCCAGAGGACGCCAACGACGCGGGCGTGCCGCAGGATCCCCGGCCGGCCTACGGCAACGGCGTCGATCCGAACGACGACGCGAACTACTGAGGCTCAGACGACCAGGTGACGCGACGCTCCGCTTCACCTCGGGCCTACCCTGATCTCGGCGGAGTGTGCCGCCCGGCCGAAGCGCAAGGCGTCACACGCTGCGGCCGCAATCCGGTTTAGCAGCACGTCGCGGAGCGGGTGGCTCTATCGACCCAGAAGGACGCGTCACTCCGCCGCTTGGGGGAAGGGCGGCCGGAGCCGCGGCCGTCCCTGTTCGACCTGCGTTTCCGCGCCCGGTTTCTGGGAAGAGCCCGGCTCGTCCACAGCGCCGACGAAACGGCCGAGCAGGCGGCCAAGCAGGTGTCCCGCGTCGTCCAGGACTGTGAAGACCGCGGGCACGAAGATCAGCGACAGCACGGTCGACACCAGCAAGCCGCCGATCACCGCGATCGCCATGGGCGAACGGAACTCGCCGCCGTCCCCGAATGCGAAGGCCGAGGGCAGCATCCCGGCCACCATGGCGATCGTGGTCATCACGATGGGCCGGGCGCGCTTGCGGCCCGCCTCGACCAGCGCCTCGGCGCGCGGCGTGCCGCGGCGTATTTCCTCGACCGCGAAATCCACCAGCATGATGGCGTTCTTGGTGACGATGCCCATCAGCATCAGGATGCCGATCACGACCGGCATGGAAATCGGGCGACCCGTCACCAGCAGCGCCAGGATGGCGCCACCGATCGACAGCGGCAGAGAGAAGAGGATCGTGACCGGTTGCGTGAAGCTGCCGAACAGCAGGATCAGCACGCCGTAGACCATCATGAGGCCCGCCCCGATGGCGAGCGCGAAGGACGAGAAGACCTCCGCCATGATCTCGGCGTCGCCCGACTGCCGAAACGCTACGCCGTTGGGTAGGTTTTTGGCGGCGGGCAGAGCCATGACGGCCACCAGCCCTTCACCGAGCGGGTGCTGGCCGGCGAGATCGGCCTCTACCGTGACGCGGCGCGCGCGGTCGTAGCGGCTGATGGCGGTCGGGCCGCGCCCGACATTGAAATCCGCCACCGACGACAAAGGCACGCTGCCCGCGCCCGTCGGCACGCGCAGGCTTTTCAGGACGTCGAGCTTGGAGCGCGCAGCCTGGTCGAGCTCGACCCGGATTGGGATCAGCCGGTCGCCGGCGTTGAATTTCGCGAGGTTGGCGTCGATGTCGCCCAGGGTCGCGACCCTGATCGTCTCGGACAAGGCCTCGGTGGACAGGCCGAGGTCCGCGGCAAGACCCGGCTTCGGCACGATCTCGAGTTCCGGCCTCTCGAGATCGGCGGTCGAGCGTGGATTGACCAGGATCGGCAGCGTCCGCATCTCGCTGGCGAGCTGGTTGGCGGTGTCGTCCATCAGCTTCGTATCGGTGCCCGCGAGCGTCAATTGCAGGTCGCGCTGACCGTTGTCCTTGAGGAACCAGAAGCGGACGTCCGGCATATCGTCCATGTCGCGGCTGACCTGGGCCTGGACGGCTTTCTGCGTGACGGCGCGCTGGCTCTTGTGCACGAGGTTGATGACCAGCGTCGCCTTGCGCACCTCGGCCGAATCGCCGAGCACCTGGCCGCCATAGACCAGCACGGACTTGATCTCGGGTATCGTGCGCAGCCTTTCGGTGATCTGCTGCGTGACCCGCGCGGTGTCGTCGAGCCGCGAGCCGGGGGGCAGTTCGACGGCCAGGAGCGAGCGACCGTTATCCTCGGCCGGCAACAGACCGGAGGGCAGCAGCTGCGTCGACCACAGCGACAGCGCGAACAAGGCCACGCCCGCCCCAACCGTGATCCAGCGATGGCGCACCGACCAGCGTACGAGGCCGGAGTAAGACCGGATGATACGCCCTTCCCCGCCGTGTTTCTCGGCATGCGGCCTCAGGAAATAGGCCGCGATCACGGGCGTGATCATGCGGGCCACGATCAGGGAGAAGAAGACCGCGATCGCCACCGTCAGGCCGAATTGTCGGAAATACTGGCCCGGGATGCCGCCCATGAAGGAAACGGGCGCGAACACCGCCACGATGGTCAGGGAGATGGCGATCACGGCGAGGCCGATCTCGTCGGCGGCTTCGAGCGACGCCCGGTAGGCGGATTTGCCGATCCGCATGTGCCGGACAATGTTCTCGATTTCGACGATGGCATCGTCGACCAGGATGCCGGTCACCAGCGTGATGGCGAGCAGGCTGACGGCATTCAGCGAGAAGCCGAGCATCCCCATGATCCAGAAGGTCGGGATCGCGGACAGCGGCAGGGCGATCCCGGACACCACCGTGGCCCGGATGTCGCGCAGGAACAGGAACACCACGATGATGGCCAGGACGGCGCCCTCGACCAGTGTCTCCATGGCGGAATGGTAATTGCCGATCGTGTAGTCGACCTGGTTGTCGACGCGCGTCAGGACGTAGTCGGTGTTCAACCGGCCCAGGGCCGCGACCTGCTCGGCCACACGCCGCGCCACCTCGGCGTCGCTGGCGCCTTTGGCGCGGGTGACGCCGAACGCCACCACAGGCCGTCCATCGAGCGATGCGAAGGTGCGAGGCTCCGCGGCCGCGTCGGTCACGGTTCCGAGTTCGTCGAGCCGCGCCTTGCGGCCGCCCCCGAGCGCGATCGGCAGGGCCGCCAGATCTGCCACGGTTCGGGTGCCGGCGAGCGTGCGGATGGCCTGTTCCTGACCGCCGATCTCGCCGCGCCCGCCCGCGAGGTCGACGTTGGTGGCGCGCAGCTGCGCCGAGACGCCCGCGGCCGTCACGCCGAGGGCGAGCAGCTTGCGAGGGTCGAGCGACACGCGGATCTCGCGGTCGACGCCGCCCGAACGCGTGACGCCGCCGACGCCGCGGATGCTCTGCAGTTCGCGCGCCACGGTGTCGTCGACGAACCAGGACACCTGTTCGACCGAGCGATCGCGCGACGACACGGCATAGGTGACGATCGGCAGGCCCTCGACGTCGAACCGCTGCACAATGGGCTCGTCGATGGTGCGCGGCAGCTGGACCCGGATCTTGGAGACGGCGTCCTTGACGTCGTTCAGGGCGCGGTCGACGTTGGTTCCGATGTCGAACTGGATGGTGGTCCTGGAGGCGCCGTCCGACACCGACGACAGGATGTGCCAGATGCCCGGCACCCCGGCGACCGCATCCTCGACCTTCCGGGTGACTTGGGTTTCGAGTTCGGCCGGGGCTGCGCCCGATTGGGTGATGGCGATCTGGACGATCGGGATGTCGATGTTGGGGAAGCGCGTGATCGGCAGCGAGCGGAAGCTCACGATCCCGAGGATCACCAGCACCGCGAAGGCCACCAGGGCCGGCATGGGCCGGCGGATCGACCAAGCCGAGATAGGAAAGCTCATCGGCGGGCCTCCTCGCCGGCCGACCGCGGCCCCGCCGTGTCGGCCATCATGGGCCGGACCACGTCCCCAGGTCTCAGGAACGCGGCTGCCCGCACCACCACAATTTCGCCCGCAGCGATGCCCTGCCGGATCTCGATGTCGTTGCCGGCCGTGAGCCCGGGCTCGACAGCCCGGCGCTCGACGCGCCCGCCATCCGCCACCACTTCCAGCGACCAGTCCCCATCCTGGCCCATCAGGGCAGACGTCGGAACGCCGAGGCCGTCGCGGCGGCTGATCTCGACCACGGCCGTGGCGAAAGCGCCGATACGGGCCGCCGGGTCCGGATCGAGCGCGATGCGCACATGGCCGAGGCGCGTCGTCTTGTCGATCTCGCTCGATATCAGCCGAACACGGCCCGGGATCGGGTTCGGGTCGCCCGACACGGTGACGCTGCCCGCCATGGCAACACGCACGCGGGCCAGGGAATCCTCGGGCGCCTCGGCGTCGAGGTCGATGGCGCCATCCCCCGTGATGCGGAACAAGGCGTCGCCGGCATTCATCGCGAGCGCGCCGAGTCGGGCCGAGCGCCGGCTGACCACGCCCGCGACCGGCGCCCGGACGTCGGTGCGGGCGAGCCTGACGTCGAGTTCGCGACGCTGGGCTTCCTGGCTGCGCCTGTCGGCCTGGGCCACGGCCAGCGCGCTGCGGGCGCCGGCGAGTTGTGCTTCGGACGCCCTCGCGGCGGACGCCCGTTGGTCGAGCGCCGATTGCGAGATCACGCCGGCCTCGAGCCGCCGCGAGCGGAGATAGTCGGCCTGGGCCTGTCCGTTCGTGGCGTCGAACTGGGCGATGGCGTTCCCGGCCTGCGCTATGGAGGCATCGGCGCGGGCCAGCGCGGCGTCACTCTGGGCCGCCAAGGCGTCGAGCTGGCTGCGGTCGAGCCGGGCCAGCACCTGGCCCTTGCCCACGCGGTCGCCGTCATCGGCCAGGAGTTCGGTGATGCGCAGTCCGTCGATCTGCGGCCCCACCATGGCCTCTTCGCGGGCCACCAACGTGCCCGACAGATAGAGCCTGTCGCGGAAAGCGCGCGTCGCCGCCCGCGCGACCGTCACGGCGGGCGGCAGCGGCACGGCGGCGGCCGCCGATTCGCCATGTGCCGCGGCCCGGTCGAGAGCGCGATTGGCCAGCCCGTCGTCGGAACCGAACCAGCGGTCGGCCTGCCGTCCCAGACCGATGCGGTCGAGTCCCGCCTGCAATGCGGGCCGGGACGCAGGCACGAAGCGGCCGAGCGCCGCGCCGGCGCCCGCCAGAACCAGCGCGAAAACGACGAAGCGGAAGAACGCACGCGTCACGCGATATCCCCTTCGGCGCCGGACCGGACCGGACGGACGGCACCGGCCGACAGCGCCCGCAGGATGCCGAGCGCGAGGGCGATCTCGGCCTCGGCATCGAAATCCGGCTCGAGGGCGCGCCGCTTGAACAGCCCGGCCACCACCGTGAACATGCACCTCACGATGAATTCAGGGTCGAGGCCTTCTATTTTCACGCCTGTCGACCGCGAGCATCGGATCGCGGTCACGAGGCGAGCCCGCACGGCCGTTTCGGTTGCGAGGCATATCGCCGCGACCGCGCTGTTGCGGCCCGCCTCGGCCCAGATCTCCAGGGCCAGCCGGTGCCGCTCGACCGGCGCCTCGACCAGATGCTTGCGCAGCATCGGCTCCATCATGGCGGCGAGATCGCCCGACGAATCGAGGGTGTCGAAATCCTCGGCGAACGCGCACTGGTCGCGCGCCGCGAGGCCCGATACGATCTCCTCCTTCGACGCGAAGGTTCGATAGAGATTGCCGGCACTCATGCCGGCCTCGACGGCGACGAGCTGCATTGTGGCGCTGCGGAAGCCGTAGCGCGCGAATGCGCGCTCGGCCGCCTGCAGGATGCGGGTACGGCGATCGTCGTCGTCAACCGCCAGAACCGTTACGGACATGATTCCACCTTAGAGAATGAACGTTCATTCTCGTCTAGACCCCTATCGCGGCACGAACAAGGCGCGACGACGCCGCAGTCGAGCCGTGCTGGCCAATCACACTTGCCAGGGCCTTTTCTGACCCGAGCGGCCGCCATGGGCCGGCGGCGCTTGGCAGCTTCCTCGGCTGTCTCGAGCGCGACCCCGGGGGCGCCAGCGAACGGATGTCCCCCGGATCGACGGCAGGCGGCAAGGTCGCCTCCGAGCAACGAAGCAAGCGTCTCGGGCAGCCTCAGAGTGCCTCGTAGCGCGCGATGCGCCAGGGCTCCGCCTCGGCGCCCGCGACCCAAGCCCGCCAGGACGGCAGCGCCATGATGGCTTCCATATAGGCCAGGGTGTCGGGCCGGACCTCGACCGCATAGGCGTGGAAGCGGTTGACCACCGGAGCCCACATGGCATCGGCAGCGGAAAAGGCACCGAAGAGGAAAGGGCCACCCTGCCCCGAGGCACGACGGGCCTCGGCCCAGGCCGCCTCAATCCGGTCGATGTCGGCCCGGACTTCGGGCCCGATGGGAATCGGCTTCGGCTGCCTCCGGACGTTCATCGGGCAGGCCTGCCGCAGCGCCGCGAAGCCGGCGTGCATCTCGGCGCTCGATGCGCGCGCCAGGGCGCGGGCCGGGCGCTCCCTGGGCCAGATCGGCAGGTCGGGGAACAATTCCGCCACGAATTCCATGATGGCCAGGGACTCGGACACCACGATGCCGTCGGCCCGCAGCGCCGGCACCTTCCCGGTGGGGCTGGCGGCCGCGATGTCGGCCCGGGTCGAAGGCTGGTCGAGGGGGATCACGGTCTCGTCGAACGGAATGCCGAACTGCTTCAGCAATATCCAGGGCCGCAGCGACCAGGACGAATAACTCTTGTTGCCGATGGTGAGGTGGAGCGTCACGGGTGGGTCTCCGGCTGGCGAGGTCGTTATCTGGCGATCCTCGGGGTCCCGGGACAAGCGAAGAGTTTTGATGCGACCCATCGTCCCGATCGATGGATCGGTGCGGTGAGCGGAGGCCGTAATGAGGCGGCGCTGGCGCCGCGCTTCCCCTCCCCCTATAAACACGGCCCGAGTCCAGAGCGGGATCCGACCATGTTGCTGACTGACTTGGATCTCGCGGCGATCGCGGTGTTCCTGCTCGGCTGGGTCACTTACCACGTCTTCGTCGAGCGGTCGCGCTTCGGGCGGCTGGCACTGAACAACCGCATGAACGAATATCGACTCCGCTGGATGCTGGAGATGCAGGCGCGCGAGAACCGTATCGTGGACAGCTCGCTCATGGCGACGCTGCAGAGCGGCACGGCATTTTTCGCCTCGACTTCGCTTCTGGCGCTCGGCGGATCGCTGACTCTCCTGCGAGGCGCCGATGACGCCCTGCGGGTCCTGTCCGACCTGCCGTTCGGCGCGCCGGCCAGCCGCGCCGTTTGGGACCTCAAGGTGGTCGGGCTGGCGATGATCTTCGGCTACGCCTTTTTCAAATTCGCCTGGTCGTACCGGCTGTTCAACTATGTGGCGATCCTGATCGGCGCCACGCCGAGCCACAAATCGGGCCGGCCCGAGCAGCGCAGGCTCACCGCCCTGAGGGCCGCCGAGATGAACATCGTCGCAGGGCGGCACTTCAACCGTGGCCAGCGCGCCTTCTTCTTCGCCCTGGCCTATCTCGGCTGGTTCATCGGGCCGCTCGTGCTGATCGCCGCCACGCTCCTGGTGGTGGTCGCCATCATGTTCCGCCAGTTCTCGTCCGATGCCCTGTCGGCCGTGACGCTGCGACTGCCCCTGGAAGAGACCGTGCCGGAAGTTCAGGGGGCGGGAAACACCTCGGCGATCCTGCCCGACAGCCTGTAGGCCACGAGGCCGATCCACTCCCGCGCCGCGACATCGAGCCGGGTCAGGCCGGAACCGATCTCGACGGTCGGGAGGAGATCCCGCCACGTCCCGGTGCTGCGATAATCGACCGGATAGGGCAGGACCTCGAAACCCGCGGCACGAAACAATCCGACCGAGCGCGGCATGTGATAGGCCGAGGTGACCAGCAGCCAGCGCTGTCCCGGCCGCGGCTGCAGCAAATCATGCGTGAAGCGCGCGTTCTCCGCGGTGTTGCGCGAGCGGTCCTCGATCCTGATACGGGCGGGGTCGATGCCGAGGTCGGTCCACAGGCGCTTCGCATCCTCGGCCTCACTGCCGATCTCGGACACCAGTGCGTTGGAGCCGCCGGTATAGACGAGCCGCGCTGTCGGGAAGCGGCGCGCCAGGACGGCCCCGGCGGTGATCCGCGTGGCCGCGTCCCACATCGTGACTTGGCCGCGGGTGACCCCGATCACCTGCTGGATGGCGCCGCCCAGCACCACGATGCCGTCCGGCGCCGCTATGTCGAGCGACGGCTGGGGGAACCGGTTCTCGAGCGGACGCAGCATCAAACGCCCCACCGGCAGAGTGCCACAGAGCAGCGCCACCAGCACGGCGGCCCCGGCGAGCCGGCCGCCCCAGCGCCGTCCGCGCAGGTCCGCCAGGGACCCGAACGCCGCCAGTCCCAGCAGGACGTTGGTGGGCGCGGCAGCGATCCACAGGACCTTGGAGAGAACGAAGAACAAGAGGGCGCGGTCCTCGAGGCTGGCCCCGGGCAGCGCGACGCCACCGGAGCCGGTGCCTGCCGCGAGCGCCCCCCGGCTAGAGCGGCAGTTGCGCGCCGTCGACGAATTCGGCCCATTGATCGGGCGAGCCGAAGAAGGCATTGCGGTCGACGCGGCCGCGGATACCCTCGACATGGGCGTCGGACTGGTACTGCCAGAAATGCCATTTGCGACCGGCATAGCGCACGCTGGGATGGTATTTCGTGCTCCGGACCCAGATCGGGAAATCGTTCAACGCCCCGCCGGCCAGGATGCCAGCGTAGAAGTCCACGGTGGAATAGATCACGGGCTTCCGGCCGTAGTGGCGCTCCATCTCCTGCAGCATGCCGCGCATCTCACGCAGCGTCTGCTCGCGGTAGAGGGTCCGCTTGCAGGTGGGCGAGTCGGGTGTCAGTTCCACGTCGAGGACCGGCGGCAGCATCCCGGGCTCGTTCGGCACGTTCTGCTCGAACCAAGCCATCTGCTCCTGCCAGGGCCGGCACCAATAGACGAAGTGGTAGGCCCCGCGCGCCACGCCGGCAGCGCGGGCGCGCTCCCAGTTCTGCTGGAACTTGTCGTCGATGCGGTTGCCGCCTTCGGTCGACTTGATCCAGGCGAACTGCACGCCCGAGCCGCGGACCGCGTCCCAATCGATGTTGCCCTGGTATTTCGAGACATCGATGCCATGCACGGCAAAATCCGTCGGCAAGGGTCCGCCGAATGGCGTGGTCATGCCCGGCGCGATGCCCGGTGCTGCCGCGCAACCCGCCAAAGCCAGGGTCGCAGCCATGATGGCGATGATACGCTTGAACTTCATGGCGGGACCGCAACTCGCATCGTTGACGGCGTTAGACTTAGAACCGACGTCGTAATGGCTCGTTAATGGCGCGGCAAGGCGCCGGTCCGGTGTCATAGGATTGCCGCAGGGTGGGCGGAAACACGCGGCATGGTTTCCATATCGCGAATGCCGCTGGCGTCGCTGCTCCTCCTGGCGTCGCTGGGGGCCGCCTCGGGCTCCCCTGCCTGTCCCAACCCCGACGCGCTCGGCACCAGCCGGACGGTGTCGGTCGGCGGAGCGCCGGAGATCGGGCTGAAGAGCTATCCACGGACGCTGGCGCTCGATGATCACGAGGTGGTTCTGACCTTCGACGACGGTCCCTGGCCCGTCACCACGCCGAAGGTGCTCGACGCCCTGAAGGCGCAGTGCGTGGAAGCGACCTTCTTCCTGATCGGCCGCAACGCCGCGGCGCGTCCGAACCTCGTGCGGCGCGAGGTCTCGGAAGGCCACAGCGTGGGCCATCACAGCTGGTCGCACCCTGCCGTGACGCTGCGCGGCCTGACCTACAGGGCCGCGCTGACCGAGATCGACCGCGGCATGGAGGCCGACGACAAGGCCGCGGGCTACGGGTCTTGGACCGGGACGCCGCGCGTTCCCTTCTTCCGCTTCCCCGGCTTCGGCGACACCGCGGAACTGAGGGACGATCTCAGGGCGCGCGGGATCGCGGTGTTCGGTGCGGACCTGTGGGCATCGGACTGGATGCCGATGACACCGGAGGAGGAGTTCGATCTCCTGATGGGCCGGCTCCGCGCCACGCGCCGCGGCATCATCCTGCTGCACGACATCAAGCCGCAGACCGCCGCCATGCTGCCGCGATTGCTGGACGCTTTGAAGCAGGAGGGATTTCGCGTCGTCCACGTCGTGCCGGGCCGTGACGGCACGCCGACGCGCCCGGCTCCCGCGGGATGGAGTTCCGAGACCGAGAGGACACTCGCGCACAGGTGGCCGACCACCAAGGCCGGGTCGATGCCGGCCTTCACAGCCACGCTGGCTCACGAAGGGCGGTCGGCGCCGGACGATCCTGGCAGGGACGCCGTGTCGTTGAAGGGCAGCGCGGACTGACGGCAGAGACGGGCCGAGCCGGAGGATGCGGGCAGCATCGACCGCGGCCCGACTACTCGGCCGCCATCGCGCTCGCATGCGCCGACAGCACCGCGCAGACCTCGTCCACCACGGCATCCACCAGTGCCCGATCGTCGCCTTCACCCATGACGCGGATCACGGGTTCCGTGCCGGACGGACGGATCACCAGTCGGCCGGACCCGCCGAGCCGCTCGCGGCCACCCTCGATCGCGCGGATCACGTCGTTCTGCGCGAGCGTCCGGCGATCGACGGCGCGGACGTTTCTCAGCACCTGCGGCAGCGGCTCGAAGCGGTGGCAGACCTCGCTGACCGGCTTGCCATGTCGCTTGACCACGGCCAGCACCTGCAGAGCCGCCACGAGGCCGTCGCCCGTAGTGGAGAAATCCGACAGGATGATGTGGCCCGATTGTTCGCCCCCGACATTGAAGCCGTGCTGGCGCATGTGCTCGAGCACGTAACGGTCGCCGACCGCGGTGCGGACCATGGAGAGCCCGAGACCCTCGATATAACGCTCGAGGCCGAGGTTGGACATCACCGTGGTGACGAGGCCCGGCTTCGACAGCCGCCCGTCCTCCATCCAGCTCTGGGCGATGACGGCCATGAGTTGGTCGCCGTCGATGACGTTGCCCTTCTCGTCCACCATCAGGAGACGGTCGGCGTCGCCGTCGAGCGCGATGCCGACGTCGGCCCGCATCTCACGCACCTTGCGGACCAGCGCGTCCGGCGCCGTGGAGCCGACATCGTGGTTGATGTTGAAGCCGTCGGGCGACACGCCGATCGAGAACACCTCGGCGCCGAGTTCCCACAGGGCTTCGGGCGCCACCTTGTAGGCGGCGCCGTTGGCGCAATCCAGAACCACGCGGAGCCCCTCGAGCGACAATTGGCGCGGCAGGGTGCGCTTGGCGAATTCGATGTAGCGCGACTGCGCGCTGTCGATGCGGACGGCACGGCCGAGCGCCGGGGACTTCGACAGCCGGCGTCCGAGATCCTGGTCGAGCAGGCCCTCGATCTCGCCCTCGACCTCGTCCGAGAGCTTGAATCCATCCGGACCGAACAGCTTGATGCCATTGTCCTCGTAGGCGTTGTGCGACGCCGAGATCATGACGCCGATGTCGGCCCGCATGGACCGCGTCAGCATCGCCACTGCGGGGGTCGGCATGGGCCCGAGCAGCATGACGTCCATGCCGACCGAGGTGAAACCCGCCACCATGGCGTATTCGATCATGTAGCCCGACAGGCGCGTATCCTTGCCGATCACCACGCGGTGGCGGTGGGAGCCGCGCTGGAACAGAAGCCCGGTGGCCTGGCCGACCTTCATGGCGAGGTCCGGCGTGATCACGCCGTTGGCGCGCCCGCGGATGCCATCGGTTCCGAAATACCTGCGCCCCATGTGGTTCTTCCCGCTGTTGCCGCGCCACTTCCTCGCCATGGCCTGCATAATCGTGCCAGTCTTCGGCAGCAAGGCTTCAGATTTCGTGAAGCCCCCCCCGCGTGACTGCCCTTGTGCAGCCGACCTCGCCCGCTACATCTGGCTGGGCCACCCGATGAGATCCGGGCTCGACCGCGTTCCGGCGCAAGGCTTCCAGGAGCGCCTTCCATGCGAGACACGATGGCGACGCGATTCCTCGGTGGCTCGCCCCTGGCCGTGGTGATCCGCTTGATCGTCGTCTCTCTCCTGGTTGGCGCCTTGATGTCCTGGTTGGGGATCGATGCGGCCGATATCCTGCGCAATGTCGAGCGCGGTGTCCTTCGTCTGTGGAGCAGCGGCTTCGCGGCCTTAAGCGACATCGGCCGGACGCTGATGGCCGGCGCCCTGGTGGTGGTTCCCGTCTGGTTGGTGGTGCGTCTCCTGCGGTACCGCGACCCGCGCTCCCGGCGCGACCGGGACGACCCTCGGGACGTCTCGGGGTCCGAGGCAGCCCCCACGGCCGCGCCGCGCTGGTCCGATCCCGAGCGGGTCGGCGACGAGCGGAGGTCTTGAGCCGCGACCGTCGGCGCCTGCGCGCCGGCCCCACGCGACGGTCCGATCGCTCGACGCCGGCACCTGCCCGGGCGAGGCTCAGCCTTCTCGGTCAGCTCCTCGCAGCGCGGGAAACCGGTGGCGTTCGTCGGGTCCGAGGGGCAATGGCCCGACCGCCCGGACGGCCGACAGCGCAAGCGGCCCGTAGAGGTGGGGAAAGAGGTTTCCGCCGCGCGACGGCTCCCATTTCAGAGCGGGGCCGAGCGCCTCCGCGTCGACGGCGATCAACAGCAGGTCGGCCCGGCCGGCGAAGTGCCGGGCCGCCGTCTCGCGGACCTGGCCTTCTGTCGAGAAGTGGATGAAGCCGTCGGCAAGATCGACAGGTGCGCCATCGAACCGGCCCGCGGCTTCGGCCTCGCGCCACAGCGCGTGGGGTGCGATCTTGTAGATGAGCGTGGTCAAGGACTGTCCTGTACCGGGGCCTGGTCCTGGACAGGCTAGCACGGCGCAGCAGGCCAGGGATTAAGGAGGATCCATGCAGGAAGACGATATCGTCGCCGTATCGGCCTGGCTGGTCGAGCAGGGGCTCGCGGGAGCGTCGGAACCCGACCTGCTGCACGGCTTCTGCCAACGCTGCCGTGACACCGGCCTCGATCTGTCGCGGGCCATCGCGCTCGTCGACACGCTGCACCCGGTCTGGGAAGGACGGGCCTTCCATTGGCGCCAAGGCGGCGTCACACAGGCACCGATGACCGAGTACGGCCGCACCAATATGGGAAAGGCCGCGGAAGACTGGCAGCGCAGCGTCTTTCACCACATCCTGACCAGCGGTGGCAGCGACCTCCGGCGCCGCCTCGGCCACGGGGATCCTTGCGATTTCCACAACCTCGCCGATTTTCCGTGACGAGGGTCAGGTCGATTACCTCGCCATGGTGACCCGCTTCGCCCACGGGGGCGCGATCGGCCAGATGGACTGCCTCTATTCCCATTGGATGACGCGCCACCCGGACGGCTTCCGCGACACGGATATCGCGGCGCTGCACAGACTGGTGCCGGTCCTGGCACTGGCGGTGAAGTGCGCGTCCCTGGCCCGCATCGCCGGCACGCTGGCGGACGTCTACCTCGGTCGGGACGCCGGCCGTCTGGTGCTGAGCGGGCGCATTTCACGCGGCATCACCGAGAAGATCGCGGCCGTGCTCTGGTTCTCGGACCTGCGCGGCTTCACCACCATCACCGACACGGCACCGCCCGGCGAGATCATCCCGCTGCTCAACGACTATGCGGAAGCGGCCATCTCGGCCATCGACGGCGCGGGCGGCGACGTTCTGAAGCTGATCGGCGACGGGATCCTGGCCATCTTCAGGGCGAACGACCGGGCCGAAGCGTGCCGCTGCGCGCTAGTGGCCGAGGCCGACCTGAGGCGGCGCATCGCGGCACTGAACCAGCGCCGCGCGGCCGAACAACGGCCCGTCACCACGGTCTATCTCGGGCTCCACATCGGCGACGTGTTCTACGGCAATATCGGGGCCGACAGCCGGCTCGATTTCACGGTGGTGGGGCCGGCCGTCAACGAGGTGAGCCGCGTGGCCGCCATGTGCCGCTCCGCCGACCGGACCGTGCTGCTTTCGAGCGATTTCGTCGCCGCGGCGCCGCCCGACGCACGGCCCCATATGGTGTCGGTCGGCCGCTACGCGCTGCGCGGGGTCGGCAAGGCCCAGGAACTGTTCACACTCGACGAGACGGCGTGACTACAGGAGGTCCGCGCGAGCAGCGCTGACGTCCCTCGCGTTGCGATCCGACCTCTAGCGCGGCGCGGCGTTGCGGAAAAGCGGCTTCGGCCCTTTTGCCGTCTCGCACCGGCGCCGCTCCACAAATGGTTCGGCCTATGCTGGAAGAGGACTTCACCCCATCGTGCTTGGCCCTATGTACGTATCGGCGGGCTGCGCACGACCTGCGGCAGACCCGCCGCACCATCGAGGAGACGACCCATGAACAAGCTGAAAATCGCCGCCATGGCGGCTGCCCTTGCGCTCTCTCTGGGCGCGGTGGCTCCGGCCGAAGCCGCGCACCACAGGATGAATCACGGCATGATGATGCGGCATCACGGCATGATGATGCGGCACCACGGCATGATGATGCATCATCGCATGCACCACCGGACGATGCATGGCATGCGTCGCATGATGCGTCACGGGATGTGATCGGGACGGCGTTCCCGCCGCCGCAGCGCCTCAGGCCGGAGCCGCCTCGCGCTCGCCCAGGAACGCCGCATGCTCGGCCAGGAGTCCGCCGTCGAGCGCTTTGGCGATGAGGGCGCGCGTCTCGGCAATCCCGTAAAGGGCCGCGAAGGAGCCGAAGCGCGGCCCTCGCTCCTCGCCGAGCAGCACCTGATAGAGCGTGTTGAACCATTCGTTGGAGACGCCGGGGCGCTCCGGCGTCGCGGTCTTGGCTTTGAAATCCTGGTAGCGCGGGATCGGACGGGCGACGTCGTAGAGCGCCGTCTGGATCTCCTCGGCACTGGCGCCCGGCGGCAGTGCCGCCAGGGCGGCGTCGAGGCGCTGCAAGGCGTCGCGCTCGACCTCGTCGGGGGCGCGGTACCGCTTCCGAGGCCGCACGAAATCGCGGTAGTACCTCACGGCGTAGCCGATCAGTTGGTCGAGACGCGGATGGGTGTCGGGTGACACGCTCGGCGCATAGCGGCGCAGGAACCCCCAGAGCACGGCCGGATCCTCGCTATTGGCCACGGTCGCGAGGTTGAGCAGCATGGCGAACGACAAGGCCGTCGCGCCCTGCCGCTCACCGGGCGAATCCCCATCGGCTGGGGCCAGGCGCTCGGGATCGGGCGGGATCCCGGCATGGACGTGCCACACCGGGTTGCCGAGCCGCTCTCTCGGCTCCTGCCGTCCATAGGTATCGAGGGAGGACAGGTAATCGTCGGCCGCGCGCGGGATCACGTCGAAATAGAGCCGCTTCGCTGCCGTCGGCTTCCCGAACATGAACAGCGACAGGCTTTCCGGGGAGGCGTAGCGCAGCCACTCCTCGATGGTGAGCCCGTTGCCCCTGGACTTCGAGATCTTCTGGCCGTCCTGGTCGAGGAAGAGTTCGTAGTTGAAGCCCTCGGGCGGCTCCGAGCCGAGAGCGCGCGCGATCCGGCCCGACAGCTTCACCGAATCGATCAGGTCCTTGCCCGACATCTCGTAATCGACCTCGAGGGCGTGCCAGCGCATCGCCCAATCGGGCTTCCATTGCAGCTTGCAATGACCGCCCGTCACGGGGGTCTCATAGAGCGCGCCGCCGATGGGGTCGCGCCACGCGATGGTGCCGGCCTTGGCGTCGTGGCCGACCAGCGGCACCTGCATGACGATCCCGATCTCGGGATGAATCGGCAGGAACGGCGAATAGCTGGCCCCGCGCTCCGCCCGGAGGCTCGGCAGCATGATGGCCATCACCGACTCGAGCCGCTCCAGCATCAGCAGCAGCGCCTGGTCGAACAGCCCCGACCTGTAGGCCTCGGTCGACGACATGAACTCGTAGTCGAAGCCGAACCGGTCGAGGAAGGCCCGCAATCGCGCGTTGTTGGCCTGGCCGAAGCTAACACCTGGCTCGATCGGGTCCGGCACCTCGGTCAGCGGCCGGCCGAGGTGCTGGGCCAGCAGGTCCCTGTTGGGCACGTTGTCGGGCACTTTGCGCAGCCCGTCCATGTCGTCCGAGAACGTGACGAGACGGGTCGGGACGGCGTCGCGCGTCAGCACCCTGAAGGCATGGCGGACCATCGAGGTCCGGGCCACCTCGCCGAAGGTGCCGATGTGCGGCAAGCCCGATGGGCCATAGCCGGTCTCGAACACCACGCTCTGCTGCCCGGTCCGTTCCACGCGCCTCAGCAGTTTGCGGGCTTCCTCGAAAGGCCAGGCCGTGGCGGCGCCGAGCACATCGGGCGTCAGGCCGGTCGATGGCAGGTCGAGGAACTGCATGTAGCACCTTGCTGGTTCTGCACGAGATCGGCGCGGCTACTGAAGCAAGCCGACCGCGAACAGGGTGACAAACACGGGTTCCGCGGCAAAGCAATGGCGCCCGGTCAGTACGGCGGGTTAGGCTCCCCAGTAAGCCAGCCTCTCCCCGCAGGGCAGACCACGCCGAATCCGACGCCACTTTGACGCCGCGGTAGCTGGGCGTAAACTGAGGAGACCCTGCACACAGACGAATGGCCGAATCGCGTGCGTCGGCTGCGGGGGCCAGCGGTCTAACTGGTGGTGGCAACTAACGCCTATACCCACTCTGGAGACGGCTTTCGGCTGGGAGGCGAACCAAGGCGTGCTATTAACAGCGGCGCCGAACCCGAGGCGGCAAACTTGGCTCGTGGCGTTGTTGGGATTGCTGTCCCTTCCTGGTTCATTCGGCTCGCCGGCTGCGTGATCCTATATGCATTGTATGTCGGAGTGGCCTCGATTTGCGTTGTTCCTGTTTTAGATCAGTTCGATCAACATCTACCGGGCTTGTTCTTCTACCACCTCGAAGAAGGTGAAAGCGGTGGTCCGATAGGTAATCCGATGCGACTACTTACGGGATTGTGGCTGCAGGCAATGCTGTTTTGGTTAGTTTTTGCTCCAGCGCTAATGGCGCTACGTATGCGACCTTCCACGCTTGTAGCGCTTACGGTGCTTAATGTGCCAATCGTTATGGCGGCGATGCCTCATTAGCTAGACGCAGCATAAGGAGATGTCGGTTTGGGGGCGCAGGGGCTGTTTCGGACGGGTATTAAGCGTCAGATGTGATCCACTAGGAATGACCCGATGTCAGTGAATCCTGTGATGCCGCCGGCTCCCCGCACCTCGACGGGCAGAGGTCGCCGCGGTGCGGCCATATGGTGTGTCCTGTCCACCATCGCGGCATCCCCGGCAACCGCCGGCAAGACCTCGGCCGTGATCGGCATGAGCATCGAGCCCGCCGGCCTCGATCCCACGGTCGCGGCGCCGGTGGCGATCGGACAGGTGACATGGCAGAACATCTATCAGGGCCTTGTCCGGCTCGACCGCAGCGGCAAAATCCAACCGCAACTGGCCAAGAGCTGGACGGTGTCGCCCGATGGCCTGACCTACAGTTTTGCGCTGCAGCCGGGGGTCAAGTTCCACGATGGCGAAGCCTTCGATTCGGCCTCCGCCAGATTCACGCTCGACCGGGCGCGGGGCGCGGCGTCGACCAATCCGCAGAAGCAGTTCTACACCGTCATCGACACCATCGACACGCCCGACCCGCTGACGCTGGTGCTCCACCTGAAGCAGCCGGCCGGCGACCTGCTCTACTGGCTCGGCTGGCCGGCGTCCGTCATGGTGGCGCCCAACGCCGCCGAGGCCGACAAGACCGTGCCGGTCGGCACCGGCCCATTCAGGCTGAAGCAATGGTCGAAGGGCGACCGGGTCGACCTCGTCCGCGACCCCGGCTACTGGGACAGGAGCCGGCCCGTGGCGCTGGACGCCGCCACCTTCCGCTTCGTGGGGGATGCCCAGGCCCAGGCGGCCGGGCTGCGCTCGGGCGATCTCGACGCCGTGCCCGAACTTGAGGCACCCGAGCTCTTCGCCGCCTTCAAGGCCGATCCGCGGTTCGCGGTCGTGGCGGGCAATACCGAGCTCAAGGTCGTGGCCGGCATGAACGACACGAAGCCGCCGTTCGACGACCGGCGCGTGCGCCGGGCCCTGATGATGGCGGTCGACCGCCGTGCCGTGGTCGATGCGGTCTCGTCCGGCTTCGGTGAGCCGATCGGCAGCCACTTCACGCCGAACGACCCCGGCTTCGTCGACCTCGCGGGCGTGCTGCCCTATGACCCCGCCAAGTCCAGGGCGCTACTGGCCGAGGCCGGCTACCCGAACGGCTTCAGCTTTTCCATCAAGGCGCCGCAGATGTCCTACGCGACGCGTTCGGCGGAGGTGCTGCAGGCGATGTTCGCCGAGGTCGGCGTGACCATGACGATCGTGCCGACCGAGTTCCCGGCCAAGTGGATCCAGGACGTGTTCAAGACCCATGACTTCGACATGACGATCGTGGCCCATGCGGAGCCGCTCGACATCGGCATCTATGCGCGCCCTGACTATTACTTCGGCTACCGCAACCCGAGCTTCGACAAGGCGATCGACGCGGCCCAGCGCGCCACCGATGCCGAGGCGCGCGCTGCCGCTTACGGGCGCGCGGAGCACATCCTGGCCGAGGACGTGCCGGCCCTCTACCTCTACGTCATCCCCAAGCTCGGCGTCTGGAATGCCAAGTTGCAGGGCCTCTGGACCGACGAGCCGATCCCCTCGAACGACCTTAGCGAGGTGCATTGGGCCGATTAGCCGGAGCAGCCTTGGCCTCCCTCCTGGCGCGGCGCGTCCTGGGCCTCGTCCTGACGCTGCTGGCGGCCTCGGTCGCCATCTTCCTCGTCATGGACGTGCTGCCGGGCGACCCCGCCGCCATCATGCTGGGCACCTCGGCCCGGCCCGACACGCTGGCGGCGCTCCATGCCGCGCTGGGCCTCGACCGGCCGGCGCTGCTGCGTTACGTTGCCTGGCTCGGTGGCGCCATCACGGGCCAACTCGGCGATTCCACGACCTATGGCGTGCCGGTCTCGGGCCTGATCCGGGACCGGCTCGCCGTCACGTTGCCGCTGACCGCCCTGGCGATCCTCGTGTCGATCGCCGTGGCGGTGCCGCTCGGCGTCGGCGCGGCGGCGCGGCGGGGCGGAATGCTCGACGGGATCGCGGCGGCCTTCTCGCAGGTCAGCGTCGCGGTGCCGAACTTCTGGATCGGGCTCCTGCTGATTCTGTTGTTCGCGGCCCGGCTCGGCTGGCTGCCGGCCAACGGCTTTCCGGGCTGGGGGAACGGAATCGGCCAGGCGCTCGACGCCCTGCTGATGCCCGCGATCGCTCTCGCCCTGCCCCAGGCCGGCATTCTGACCCGGGTGACGCGGGTCGCGGTGCTCGACGTGCTCGGCGAGGACTTCGTCCGCACGGCCCGCGCCAAGGGCCTGACGCGCAGCGCCGCCTTGTGGCGCCATGCCGTGCCCAACGCCCTACCCGCGGTCGTCACGATCCTGGGCCTGCAGTTCTCGTTCCTGGTGGCGGGTTCGGTCCTGGTCGAGAACGTGTTCGCCCTGCCGGGCCTCGGGCGGCTCGCGCTCCAGGCCTTCACCCAGCGAGACCTCGTCGTGGTGCAGGACGTCGGCCTGTTCTTCGCCGCCCTGGTGATCGTGGTCAACTTCATGGTCGACCTCGCCTATCTGGCGCTCGACCCGCGGCTGAGGGTCTCGGCGTGAACGGCCGTCTCGGCGCGGGCCTCGCCATCACGGCCGCGATCGTGGCGCTCGCTCTCGTGTCGCTGGTCTGGACCCCCGAGCCGCCGACCAGGATGCACATCGCCCTGAAGCTCCGCCCCCCGCTCGCGGCCGGCCCCGTGCCCGGATCGGGTCTCCTCGGCACCGATAATTTTGGGCGCGACGTGCTCTCGATGCTGATGGCCGGGGCCTGGAACTCCCTCGCGGTCGCGGTGCCGTCGGTGGCGCTCGGCGGCGTCCTCGGCACGCTCTTGGGCGTGACGGCGGCGGGGCGGCGGGGCGTTTTCGACGCCATCGCGATGCGGGCGCTCGACGTCGTCTTCGCGTTCCCGCCGATCCTGTCCGCCATGATGCTGGGCAGCCTGCTCGGTCCCGGCCGCCTCACCGCAGTGGCGGCCATCGCCATCTTCATCGTGCCGGTCTTCGCCCGCGTGACGCGCGGCGCGGCGCTGCGGATCTGGGGGCGCGACTACATCCTGGCGGCGCGGGGTGCCGGCAAGGGCGGCCTGCGGATCGCCTCCGAACACGTGCTGCCCAACATCGTCGGCCAGATCGCCGTGCAGGTGACGGTCCAGCTCGGCCTCGCGATCCTGACCGAAGCGGGCCTGAGCTATCTCGGCCTCGGGGCGCCGCCGCCCACCCCGAGTTGGGGCCGCATGCTGGCCGACGCCCAGACCTACCTCGCCCAGGCGCCTTGGCTCGTGCTGGCGCCGGGCGTCGCAGTCGCGGTGACGGTGCTGGGCTTCAATCTCCTGGGCGACGGGCTGCGCGACCGGTGGGACCGGCGGGGAACCGTCGCACCATGACCGGCGCGCCGCTCCTCGACGTGCGTGCGCTGTCGGTCGCGGCGACCCGGTCCTCCGGCCCGCCAATGCCGATCCTCGCCGATGTGAGCTTCGCGCTCGACAAGGGCGACACGCTGGGGATCGTGGGCGAGTCGGGCTCCGGCAAGTCCACCCTGGCGCTGGCGCTGATCGGACTGCTGCCGGACGGCATGCGGGCCCACGGCACGATCGCCTTCGAAGGCATCGATCTCCTGACCCGATCCGAGTCGGACCTGTGCCGGATCCGCGGCGCTCGCATCGGCATGATTTTCCAGGAACCCCTGACGGCCCTGAACCCCGCCATGACGGTCGGCCGCCAGATCGCCGAAGCCGCCGCCCTGCACCGAGATCTCGACCGGCGCAGCGCGCGGCGCGAAGCCCTGGCGCTGCTCGATCGCGTCCGCATCCCGGAGGCGGCGCGCCGCTTTGCGAGCTACCCGCACGAACTCTCGGGCGGACAGCGGCAGAGGATCGGTATCGCCGTGGCGCTGGCGCCGGGGCCGGACCTGCTGGTGGCCGACGAGCCCACGACCGCGCTCGACGTCACCGTGCAGGCCGAGGTCCTCGACCTCCTGGCCGAACTCGTGGCGGAGCGCGCCATGGCGCTGATCCTCATCGGCCACGACCTCGGAGTGGTGGCATGTTCGACAAACCGTATGCTGGTGCTCTACGCGGGCACGCGGTTCGAGGCCGGACCGACCCGCGACGTGCTGCTGCATCCGCGCAATCCCTACACGCGCGGCCTCATCGGCGCCCTGCCCCGTCCGCGCCAAGGAACCGAACGGCTCGCCACGATCCCGGGCACAGTCCCTTCGACCGCACAAGCGTTCACGGGTTGCCGCTTCGCCCCACGCTGCGTCGAGCATCGTACGCCCTGCGACGCCGGCGAACCCGCTTGGCGCAGTTTCGGCGACGACCGCGGGGTCCGCTGCGTGCTGGCCCCCGAGGACGCTGCTTGAGCGCCGCGCCGCTGCTCTCCGTCGAGCGCCTGACCCGCGACTACGGTGGCATCCTGGGCCGCGGCAGTCTCTTCAACCCGGCACAGGTCCGGCATCGGGCGCTCGATGGCGTGTCGTTCGCGGTTGCCGAAGGCGAGATCCTGGGCGTCGTGGGCGAGAGCGGTTGCGGCAAGTCGACCCTGGCGCGCCTCGTCGCGGCCCTCGACCGCCCGACGGCGGGCCGCGTGGTGCTGGACGGCGCCGCACTGTTCGACCTCGCGCCTCGGGTCCTGAAGGCACGGCGCCGCGACGTCCAAATGGTGTTCCAGGACCCCTATGGATCGCTCGACCCGCGCCAGACCATCGGCCGCATCGTGGCGGAACCGTTGCATCTCCTCGACCCGCGACCCGGACCGCGTGAGCGCGCCATGCTGGTGGCCGAGATGCTCGGCGCCGTGGGGCTGGCGCCCGACACCGCGACGCTCTACCCGCACCAGTTCTCGGGCGGGCAGCGCCAGCGCATCGCCGTCGCGCGCGCCCTCATCACGGCGCCGAAGTTGGTCGTGGCCGACGAGCCCGTGTCGGCGCTCGACCTGTCGATCCAGGCCCAGGTCCTCAACCTGATCCTCGACCTCCGGCAGGACCGCGGGACCGCCTTCCTGTTCATCAGCCACAATCTCGGCGCCGTGCAGGCCATCGCGGACCGGGTCGTGGTGATGTACCGCGGCCGCGTCGTCGAGAGCGGGCCGGCCGGGCAGGTGTTCGCGGCGCCGCTCCATCCCTATTCGGCGCTGCTGGCCTCGGCCGAGCCGACGCTCGCCGATCTCGACCGCCCTCCCGTCCGACGCACCGTCGCGCGTTCCGAAGGCCCACCGGCCGACTGGGCGGCTTGCGCGTTCCGCCACCAGTGTGCTCGGGCCACCGAGCGCTGCTCGCGCGAGACACCCGCGCTCAGCAGCCTGGCCCCGGGCCGCAGCGCGGCCTGTCATCATCCCCTGACCTGAGGGACACGGCCGATGCCCGAACTCATCGACATGTCGGCGGTCGACCTGCTGGCCGCTTTCGCGGCCAGGACGCTGTCGCCGAGCCAATACTGGACCTCCGTCGAGGCCCGGATCGCGGCCTTCGAGCCCCGCATCGCGGCGCTTTACGCCTACAATCCAGAGGGCGCCCGCCGCGAGGCCGCGGCCGCCACGGACCGCTGGACGCGGAGCGCCCCGAAGGGCCGGCTCGACGGCATCCCCGTGACCGTGAAGGAATTGATCGCGACCGAAGGCGTGCCGGTGCCGCGCGGCAGCGCCGCCACGGCCCTGGTTCCGGCCGAGGCGGACGCCCCTGCCGCGGCGCGCCTGCGCCAGGACGGCGCCATCATCTTCGCCAAGACGACCTGCCCGGATTACGGGATGCTGACCTCCGGCCTGTCGAGCTTCCACGCCCTGGCGCGCAACCCGTGGGATCCCCGGATGAACCCCGGCGGCTCCAGCGCCGGTGCGGCGGCGGCGGCGGCGGCCGGTTACGGCCCGCTGCATGTCGGCACCGACATCGGCGGTTCGATCCGGCTGCCGGCCGCGCTCACCGGCACGGTGGGCTTCAAGCCCAGCAACGGTCGCGTGCCGATCGACCCCTACTACCTCGGCCGCTGTGCCGGCCCCATGACCCGCACGGTGGCGGATGCGGCCCTGATGATGGGCACGCTGTCGCGCCCCGACCGGCGCGATGACAGCGCCCTGCCTCCAAACGACATCGCCTGGGACGCGCTCGCCGGCGACGTCGCGGGGCTGCGGGTCGGCCTGATGCTCGACGCCGGCTGCGGCCTCCCAGTCGATCCCGAGGTGCAGGCCGCGGTGGAGGGGGCGGCGCGGGTTTTCGCGGCCGCCGGAGCCATTGTCGAGGAGGTCGGCCCGGTGCTGACCCGCGTCATGCTGGACGGGCTCGACCTCTTCTGGCGGGCCCGCGCCTGGGCCGAACTCGTCGACATGGACGATGCTACGCGCGGCAAGGTGCTGCCCTACATCCGCGACTGGGCCGAGACGGGAGCTCGCGTTTCGGGCGTCGAGGCGGTGCGAGGCTACGACCAGACCAACGCCATGCGACGGGCCTGCGGGCAATCGTTCGCGCGAGTCGACGCGGTCCTGTCGCCCACCATCCCCGTGGTGTCCTACCCGGCCGAATGGGCCTCGCCCACCAACGACCCGGCACGACCCTTCGAGCATATCGCATTCACCGTGCCGTGGAACATGTCGGAGCAGCCGGCACTGTCGCTGGCCTGCGGCTTCGCCGGCAACGGCATGCCGATCGGGCTGCAGATCGTCGGACCGCGGTTCGCGGATCTCGCCGTGCTGCGGCTGGCAACTTTCTACGAGGGTGCGCGGGGGCCGATGCGGCCTTGGCCGATGCCTCTCATCCTATCCGCTGCCGCTGGCACAGAACCTGTATGACCGAAGATCGAACGGGTCTCGCCAACATCGAGGGACGACTGCATGGCATTGCCTCTCGATCCTCAGCCCACAGCCTACGATCTCGCCGCCTTCCGCGCCCTCGTCGGCGACGTCCCACTCGTCGACGAACCCGCCATTCTCCGTAAGCGCTCGCGGGATTTCTTCTGGTACAGCCCGATCCTCAACGCGGAGCTCGCGGGCAAGAGTGCCGACATCATCGCGATGCCGCGCCACGAGGCCGACGTCATCGCGGTCGCCAGCGCCTGCGCCAGGCTCGGCATCCCGTTGACGCCACGCGGTGCCGGCACCGGCAATTACGGGCAGGCCGTGCCACTCCACGGCGGCGTGCTGATCGACATGTCCGGGTTGGCGGCGATCGCGTGGCGCAGGCCCGGGCAGGTGCGGGTCGGGCCGGGCGCCGTGATGTCGGACCTCGACGCCGCACTCCAGCCCGGCGGCTGGGAGCTGCGCATGCATCCCTCGACCAAGCGCAAGGCCACGATCGGCGGCTTCGTGGCGGGTGGCTCGGGCGGCGTCGGCTCGGTCGGCTACGGAGGGCTGCGCGAGCCCGGAAACATCCTGGCGGCCAGAATCGTCACGCTCGAACCCGAGCCCCGCATCCTCGAACTCCGGGGCGATGCCGCCCAGAAAGTCAACCGCGCCTACGGCACCACCGGCCTCATCACGGCCCTCGAAATGCCGCTCGCTCCGGCCTGGTCCTGGGTCGAACTCGTGGTCGCCTTCCGCACGTTCGCCGCCGCCATGGCGTTCGGGCACGAGGCGGCCCTCGCCGACGGCATCGTCAAGAAGCTCCTGGCTCCGATCGCGTGGCCGCTGCCACGCTATTTCCGCGAGATCGCGCCGGCCTGTCCGGACGGCAGGAGCCTGCTCGTCGCCATGGTGGCCGAGCCGTCGCTGGAGAGCTTCAAGGCTCTGCTCGGCCGACGCGGCTCGATCACGCTGGAGAGGCCGTCGAGCGATGCGCCCGGTCAGGTGCCGCTCTATGAATATACCTGGAACCATACGACCTTGCAGATGCTCAAGGCCGATCGGAGCATCACCTATCTGCAGTGCCTCTACCCGCACGACCGGCTGCTCGCCTCGGTCGAGACCCTGCAGGCGCTGTTCGGCGACGAGGTGATCCCCCACTGCGAATTCATCCGATTCGGCGGCCGCGTCACGGCCAGCGCCCTGCCGGTCGTGCGCTACACGACACCGGAGCGCCTGGCCGACATCATCAGGATCCACGAGGAGCACGGCGTCATGATCGCGAACCCGCACGTCGTGACCCTGGAGGACGGCAGCCGCCACAAGCGGGCCGACGCCGACCAGCTCGGCTTCAAGCACGAGGTCGACCCGCAAGGTCTGCTCAATCCCGGCAAGATGCGCAGCTTCGTGCCCCGCACCGTCGCCGTGCCGCGATCGGTCGCCTGAACCGGTGCGTGTCCTCTACCTGTACTGCCACCCGCTGCCCGAAAGCTTTCATGCCGCGGTGCGGGCCGAAGCCCTGGCCGGACTCGCGGGGGCGGGTCACAGCGTCGACCTCCTCGACCTTTATGCCGAGGGCTTCGATCCCGTGCTGACCGCGGAGGCGCGGAGGCGCTATCACGATACGGAGCGCAATCAGGCGGGCCTCGAACCGCTCGTCGCCCGGATGCAGGCCGCGGAAGCCCTGGTGGTGCAGTTCCCGACCTGGTGTTTCGGACCGCCCGCCATGCTGAAGGGGTTTTTCGACCGGCTGCTGATGCCGGGCGTCGCCTTCGACATCTCCGATCCCACGGACGTCCGCCCCGCCCTGACCAACATCAGGCTGATCCACGGAATCGTCACCTACGGACGTCCCCGCACCATGGTTTGGTACATGGCGGACCCACCGCGCAAGCTCGTCACTCGCTACATCCGCTGGCTGACCGGTGGCGCCAAGGTGCGCTATCACGCGCTCTATCACATGAATGTCGCCGACGACGCGCGACGCCGACGCTTCATGGCAGGCGTACGAACCGCGATGACCAACTTGTAACGGGCGATGCCGCGCTCGGCCTCTGTGCTTGCAGCTGTTCATCTCAGGTTACGCGGCAAACTTCCACAGAATGCCCAACGTTGCACGCGGCACCGCCTCAAAGAACTGCTGCAATGAGACATGATCGGTCATGAAGCACCGTCGGGGAGGCGATTCTCAAGGATTCGTTAAGGTCTCGTTACGCACAATGGCGGAACCTGCTGGAGAATATCATGAGCCGCTGCACTGTCGTCGTGGTCGAGGACGAGCCTCTTGTCCGTCTCACCACCACATCCATGTTCGAAGAGGCCGGCATCAACGTCGTGGAGTTCGCGAACGGCGACGATGCGATCGACTATGTCCGCGACCATCAGCAGGATGTCGCCGCGATCTTCACCGACGTCTATCTGCCGGGCGAGACCGATGGGCTGGAATTGGCCGGCATCGTGTCGGAGGCCTGCCCCGACATTGCCGTGATGGTGACGTCCGGCAACTTCCGCGAGAAGCCGGCGCAACTCGGTCCGCAGGTCCGCTACGTCAGCAAGCCCTGGCATCCGCACGACGTGCTCAACACCATGCAGGCCGCGGTGCGGGCCGCGGCCTGACTGCCCGTTGTTCAAGTCCCGGCCGGCGACTCCATCCGGCTGCGACGACGGTGCAGTAGCGGGCCGCTATTCCTTGCCGGGACGGCCGGTCAGGTAGGATCTGACGCGGGTCCGCCCGTGCGCCATGTCGCGGGTCGGTGTGGGCTCGACCGGGGTCGCGGCCAGCGGACCGGGTTCCCGCTGAAGTTCCCCGGGACGCGCGGTCTCGTCACGCTCAGGGTCGGCCGGCGACGCGAGGCCGGGCGCCGCCGCCGCATAGGCGGTATCGGGCGCGGTCGCCGCGATGCGGGACGGCTCCGAGGCAGGCTGCTCGCCGGCGGATAGAGCCGGCGCCACCTGGCCGGGCTCGATGGCGGCCGTGTCGAGGGGTCCGTCGAAGAGGGGCTGGTCCGCCCTGCTGGCCGCGAAACCGGCCGTGCCGCTACCGGCCGGCAGGAGGGCGCGCTCGTCGGTCGAGATCGCGCCCGAGAACGACGAGGCCGGCGTGCCGCTCCAGCCTTCGTCGCGCCAACCCGCCGAACGCTCCTCCATGTCGACAGCACCGTCGCGGTCGAGGATCTCGATCACATGGTCGTAAGCGGCGCTGTCCGTACCGACCGAGAGCGCGAAGCCTCCGCGTCGCAACCCCTCCGCGTAGAGGTGCCGATCCTCGTCCGGCATGAAGAATTCCATGAGCGACTCCCAGAAGCCGTGAGGGTGCTGCGGGGCCGTTTCCGGTGCAGCACGTCCCGCGACCCGGATCTCCGACTTCGGCACGCCGGCCTGGATCAGGTCGTCACGGGCCTTGTCGGCCGCCTCCTCGGTGTCGAAGAAGGCCGTCACCGACCTCGGGGACGCGTCGCGTCCCTTGTCGATCGCCAGTCCTGTATCGAGGTCGTCGTAAGCCATGGCTGTCGCTCCCTGGGCGGCCGGGCGCCCGATTACCGGAAACGGGGGCTCGGCCGGGGCGGTTCCGTGCTGCCGATGCCGTCCAGAGCGACGGATGCGCTTGTCGGCCGCACGTCGGGCGGCTCCGAATCGAGGGTTTGCCCCTCAACCCGGATCGGGTCGGGTCCACAGTCCCTGGCGCGGCGGACAGCCGACCAGTCGGTAGAGCGTCGGCTGGGCGCTGCCGATGCCGACGTGCCAGAGCTTGCGCCAGCGCGGCACGGAGATCCGCCGCGCCCAGGGATCGGGCGAGAAGCGGACGCGCCTGCCGATTTCGCGATAGACCCGCAACGCCGTGGCGATGGCCCAGGCCGAGCGCCAGGGCAGGCGCGCGATGCCGACGCGGGCGGAGGCGTAGTAGCGCTCGGCCAGTTCGAGCAGCGCGTGGGTGGCCGAGACCACGGCGTCACGGTTCGCGGGGTCGAGAACGAAAGCGGGCGTCACGGCCGCGCGGCCGAACAACTCGGCCGGCAGGTAGACGCGGCCGGCGCGGGCGTCGTCCATCACGTCGCGGGCGATGTTGGTCAGCTGGAACGCGAGGCCGAGATCGCAGGCGCGGTCGAGGGTTTCCCGCCGGTCCGGCGGGGTTCCCATGACGATCGCCATCGTGACGCCCACGGCGCCGGCGACGCCGTAGCAATAGCCGAGCAGATCGTCGAGCGTGGCGTAGCGGCGCCCCTCGACGTCCATGCGGAAGCCGTCGAGGATGTCGAGCGGCAGCTGCGCCGGGATGCGGTGATGCAGGGCCACGCGGGCGAAGGCCGCGAAGGCGGGGTCGTCCTGCGGCAGCCCGGCCAGCGCATCGCGGGTCCGGCGTTCGAGCCTCGTCAGCCGCTCGGCCGGCGTGCCCCCATGGTCGACCCGGCCCATGCCGCCGGCCTGCCCGTCGATCACGTCGTCGCAGTGCCTGCACCAGGCGTAGAACAGCCGCGCGCTGTCGCGCGTCGCGGGATCGAAGAGGCGCGCCGCGGCCGCGAAGCTCTTCGAGCCCGCCTCGATACTGCGACGGCTCGCCTCCGACACCGCATCCATCATGCAGGCGCGACGCCCGCGGTCTTCATCGCTTCGGCGGGGCTGATGGCCGGCGCGAGGCCCGCATCGGCCAGCATCAGCGACGCCGTGGCCTTGGCCGAGCCGACGACGCCCGGCACCCCGGCCCCGGGATGCGTGCCGGCCCCGGTGAAGTAGAGCCCGCCGATCTTGGCGTCCCGGTTGTGGGGCCGGAACCAGGCGCTCTGGGTCAGGATCGGCTCCAGGGAGAAGGCCGAGCCGAGGTGGCTGTTCAGGTCGTCGCGGAATTCGAAGGGCGTCAGCATGCGCGAGACGACGAGGTCGCGCTTCAAGTTCGGGATGTAGCGCTGCTCGAGGTAGTCGAAGATCCTGTCGCGGTAGCGCGGGCCCTCGACCGCCCAGTCGATGTCGGCGGTGCCGAGATGCGGCACCGGCGACAGCACGTAATAGGCGCTGTGGCCGGGTGGCGCCAGCGAGCCGTCGGTGGCGTTGGGGGCGTGGAGGTAGAGCGAGAAGTCGTCGGCGAGCTTGTCGGCGCCGAAGATCTCGGCGATCAGCGCGCGGTAGCGCGGCCCGAAGCAGACCGTATGGTGCGCGAGGCCGCGATGATCGCCCTTGAGGCCGAAATAGACCACGAAGAGCGACATCGAAAAGCGCTTGCGGCCGAGCCGCCTGGCTTCGGCGACCCCGCGCGGGTCGTGGGCCAGGAGGTCGCGGTAGGTATGCATGACGTCGGCGTTGGACGCCACCACATCGGCGTCGAGGCTCGTGCCGTCCTCCAACACCACGCCGGTGGTGCGGCCGCCGGCCGTCGTGATGGTCCGCACCGCCGATGACAGGCGGATGGTGCCGCCGAGGCTCTCGAAGAGCTTCACCATGCCGCCGATCAGCGCGCCGGTGCCGCCTTTCGGAAACCACACGCCCCAGCGCCGCTCCAGCGCGTGGATCAGCGCGTAGATGGCCGAGGTCTTGAAGGGATTGCCGCCCACGAGAAGCGTGTGGAACGAGAAGGCCTGACGAAGGTGCTCGTCCTTGATGAACCGCGCCACCAGCGCGTAGACGTTGCGGTAGCTCTCCAGCTTCACCAGAGCGGGCGCCACCTTGACCATGGAGCGGAAGTCGAGGAACGGCACGGCGCCGAGCCCGACGTAGCCCTTCTCGAGCACGGCTTCCGAGAACCGCAGGAACTTGGCATAGCCCGCGACGTCGCCGGGCGACACGGCGCCGATCTGCCGGTCGAGGGCCGCCTGGTCGTTGGCGTAATCGAAGGTGAAGCCGTCCTCCCAGCAGAGGCGATAGAAGGGGTCGACGGGCACGAGTTCGACGTCGTCCGACATGCGGCGCCCGGACGCGGTCCAGAGCTCCTCGAGGCAGGTCGGATCGGTGATGACCGTGGGGCCGCCGTCGAACTTGAAGCCGCCGTCCTCGTAGACGTAGGCGCGCCCGCCCGGCTTGTCGCGCTTCTCCAGCACGGTGACGTCGAAACCGCCGGCCTGGAGCCGGATCGCCAGGGCGAGGCCGCCGAAGCCGGAGCCGACCACGACCGCACGCAGCCGGCCCGCCGCAGGGGCGGGTCGCGCGATGGGAGGGAACGGTGCATTCATGGGCTCTGGACCTGCAGAGGGGCCTCGCGCAGGCAGCGCAGGGCCCGGAAGATGGGCACGGGCGGCTTGCCGGTCAGCACGCGCACCTTGTCGAGGGTGGTGCTGCGGCCCGCGTAGAACCGGGCGACGAGCTCCGGAGAGAACCGATAGAATCGCTCGATGAGGCGGTAGCGGCGGTCGGGTTCCGCCGCCTTGAACAAGAGGCGGTCGAGCAGCCGGTAGAAGCCCGCAGCCTTCCAGC